>Ga0326727_10004831_pt1 | contig 39586 bp, 35 predicted proteins | sample MB2enrmetagenome_FD_207643 | JGI IMG/M metagenome (GOLD analysis project Ga0326727, IMG submission 207643) | Lab enriched peat soil microbial communities from McLean, Ithaca, NY, United States - MB29MY | ecosystem: Environmental > Terrestrial > Soil > Wetlands > Peat | place: USA: New York...
TGATCAGCCCGGTACACTTCCGTGAAAAAGCCGCGAGGGTCCTGGAAGACCTCCGGCTGGACGATAATCACGTCTTCAATGCCTGTCGCTTCAGCGCGAATTTGCATAAGAATCAAGATTTAAATATTCAAAAGCATCATGATGATTTAAAGGCTCACGCCTTTTCGCGCCAGAGCCGCGCGGATTTGCGCATAGTCTGTCAGTTTGTCCACTTCGTCGAGATCAAATTCGATGGAAAACGCCGCTTGCAATTCCGTGATCAACTGCATCATGGCGAAGGAATCCCACTGTTTGACCGCTGGTTGGGAAAGCTCTTTGGGTGTGGTGTCGGCCGGGAGTTCAAAAAACTCGATCAGCAACTGCCGCAGTGGATCGTTTGTGGTCATGGGTCAAGATCTTCGATTGTCATCCAGGCGGGGAAAGGGATTGGCTGCACCGCTTCGAGAACAAAGCGCGTGCCCGCCTGCAGTTCCTCGAGCCGGCGGAGGCCCAGCCGCTCATAAACCGTCGCGGCCAATCCATTCCTGGCGGTGGGAATGTAGTCGCCAACGATCCGTCCCACGCCGGCACGGGCGGCGCGATTCACCAGTGAGGCCCACAGCGTGTCCTCAACTCCCCTTCCGATGACGCGGCAACTCATCAAGAAGCTGTCAATACACAAGGTGCCGGGGTCATCACCCGGCACGGCCAGGATCACGCCCACGATTCCCTGATCGCCAAATTTGTCCGTCAAACGCAATGTCAGGCTGATGCTGCCCGGGCGGGAAAGCATGCTTTGCAGGTCTTCCAGCCGGTGGCGCCGGGTGGTCAGATTGAATTGATTGGTCTTGCCCAGCAACTGTATGACCCGTTCAATGTTGTTCTTGTGGACGGGTTCCAGCCTGGCTCGCAATTCCAATGAGGTCAGAAATTCCGCAACGTTGCCTTCGTGCGAAGGGACGCTGCGGGCCTCCCGCAGTTCATATTCCCGGTGCCGGGCACGGTCTTCCTGGCTGAGTTGGTGGACGTCAAATGCGTCAGTGCGGAGCAGGCTGTCCAGGATATGGAGCGGGTCGCCGCGTTGATTGAGAACCAGAACCTCAGGGTTGAAGGCCCGCATTTGCTCCCGCTCATAATCTGAATCATCCAGCAAGGCGAAGCTGTCCAAGCCCAAGCCCAGCTCGGCGGCGGCTTGACGCAGATTGAGATATTTATGATCGAAATTCACCTTTCGGCACACAAAATCCTGCCACTTCAGCAGCATCCCCGGCAGCGTTTCAATCGCATTTCGCGCCTCGGTTTCTTCGTTCTTGGAAACCAGGGCGAGCAAAACGCCCTGCTCTTTAAGCTCAAGTATTTCGCGCTGGAGCCGCAGGAAAATATTGCCGGGAAAGTCCTGTCCCAGCTTCAGATTGGCAATGCCATCCTCTCCCGCGATGCCGCCCCAAAGCGTATTGTCCAAGTCCACGGCCAGAACCTTGCGCCGCGGAGTCAGAAGGGGCCGTAAATTGCGTGCCAGGAAAACACCGAGCGAAAGAGCGCCGCGAACGGTGAAAGGCTGCCGGGCCATGAAATCCATTTGCGCGTCGTAATGGGCTTCGCCCTCTTGGGCGGACCATCGATTGAGGTCCAACACCCTGAGTTTGCCGTCCCGCGACGCCAAGTCGAATATCCTGGCATTGATCTCGGCGATGGATGCGGAGAGGCCCGAATTTAATTGGCTCTCAAGCATTCTTGCCGCGGCAGACGGCGGAACCATGAAGGTGGAAAAGAAAAGAGGATGGGAGCCGGCCTCGGCATAGACCGCTGCCATCTTTTCCATTCGCTCCATGAGTTCTGCCGCCTTGCGCTTCAATTCCTTCGGGCCGCCCGAGGAACAGGGATGGTACAAGTCGGGCAATAATTCATCGACCCGCCAAAAAATCACACTGGCCAGATGACGCCGTTGGTAAACCTCCGAGCCCCGGTCGAAGAGTTGTTGTTCGATGGTATTGAGCGGCGCGAACTCCAATTTTGGCCGGCAAGGAATGCAGCGCAAACCGAGATGGAGGGCGGGCTGAATACTCTCCAGAGTGAAGGTGGAAAGCATCTGAACGGCCACCTCCTGGCCCTGTTCCTCCAAGGGACATTGCTCCAAGGCGGAAAGGGCGCGCCGCACCTTGATCCATGTGCATGAATCAAAGGCGTCCATGACCGCGGCGCGGGCGGGCTCCGGCAAGCGGCGGCGCAAAGTCTCAAACGGCTTAAACATTACCGGCCACCTCCTTCAGAACACAAACGCCCAAATGGATTCCGTTGCCGAAGTTAACCACCACATGCAAACTCTCCGGGTTGCCGGAGTGGAGTTTGGCCAATGAAATGACGGAGTCTGAACTCAGGCAATGCGCCCGCTCCGGCAAGCCATCCATGATTTGCTGTTCGCGTGACAATCCAAGGAATCGCGTCACCATCGCCCAAGTGTCGGGAAATATATTGGGATAGTGGATCAGAACATCCCGGCCTTTTAAATCCGCCTCTGGATTCGGGATTAAAGCGCGAATCATCTGGACTGTTCGTTTGGCGAGTTCGACCAACGAAATATATTCCCTTGCGGTGGAATAATGGGTGATGCCCAGGAGTTGGTAGCCGGCAGGCTCACGCCCAACGATAAAACTCGCGCCGCAGTCCGAAGTTAGAATGCGTTCTCGCAGGCCATCGAAGCAAGAGCCGTGCGGATGGATATCCGCCGTCAGGCAAATGACGGGGCTTTCAATTTCGGTTCCCAACAGGCTTGCGGCCGTCATCAACATAGAACAAAAACCGGCGCAACCGGCGCCAAACGTGCCGAAATAAGGCAAATCATCCACGTTCAGGTGCCTCATCAACGCGGCCGGAAAATAGCGGGCGCGCGACATGGGATTCGGATCGCTTTCCGCCCACGGAAGGGTTCCGCTTTCTCCATAGGAATGATGAAAGACCAAGGCGCGCGGACTTTGCACGGCCCGCAACGCGGTCGAGAACGGTCCCGCAGCCAGGCTGAGCAGACTCTCATCCGGGCCCGCACCGAAATTCCAGCGGTAGCCGGCGCCGGCGAGGATGTCCACAGAGTTGCAAAGCAGTTTGGCGGACGCCAGCGTGTTGAGGTCGCGGCGAACCTTGGCCAGTTGGTAACTAAGCCCACGGAGGTACACTTCCTGGTTCTGGTAAGAGAGCATCATCACGGGCCGCCACTCCGGTTTGCCTGCGATGGCCCTTTTCCTTTGTTGTGACTTTCGGCCACGTATTTGCAAAACCGCCCCACGATGGAAATATCGTCCGGGTTCAGGTTCTCGATGTCGATTTCCATGTGAAATTCCTGTTCGATGGTCGTAATCATGCTAATGACGCCAAATGAGTCAACAACACCCGTTTCCAAAAGACTGAAATGATCGTCAATGGTTTCGGGATCAATGCCTTTGGCGCGAAACCGGTCCTGAAAGTGCCGTTTCAGGAAGTCTTTAACTTGAGCGGGGGTGATCGAATTCACAAGCGAACGTGGAGCAGATGGGCCGGAGTGCGGTGCTTTCAGCTTTTCTTGCTGCTGGCGAAAGACCGCGCGGGAAAATGCTCATGGAGCCAGTTCGCGCAGTGCGCCAGCACCGCTTGGCCGCCATTGCCTTCCAAAAACGAGTGGGTCGTTCCTTCAATGGCAACGGAGGTGACGCCGGGCTGCTGCTCCACTTTCAAGTAAGCCAGGTAGTCAAACTTGCCCCCGGCGGCTGGATGGTGCGCGGAGATGATGAGCGTAGGCAGGCGCTTGTCCATGACGCGCCGCCACGCCTCCATGAGCTTTGTGTTGGAATTGGCCGGAACGTCCAGCCCGCGGAATTTTTCCGAGGCGCGGATGCTTTGGCGATACAGCGTTTTCAGCTTGTCGCCGCCGGGCGCTTTTAAAATCCACCGCTTCGCCAGACGCCGCGCCTTGCCGAAAAAGTTGCGCAAAGGGGGGGCCGGTTGCCCCGGTGACCCATTGGCCAGGACCGCGCGCGGCACCGCCTCGAAAACCATGTCCATCAAGATCAAACCCGATACCACGTTGCTGTTGTCCAGCATGGCGGCGTAAACGGCGCTCATGGCGCTGCCGCAATGGCCGGCGAGGATTATTTTCTCCAAGCCGTAACGCTTTTTCAATTCGCCTGCCAGCCAGCAGGTGAAGGGTCCGTGGTCGCCGACTTGAATCATATTGAGCAATTCCCATGATTCCGTGGGCAAGTCGCCGTCTGAATCGCCAAGACCCGGCATGTCGAATCGAAAGGCCCAGTAACCATCCTGCGCCTGGGCGTCGGCCAGATGCACAGACAGATCACCACGCCCTGAGCGGGGAAGCCAGCCTGAGTTGCCGAAGAGCACTCCGGTGCGTCCGGATTCGGGGTCGCCGGAGACTCCCGGCGGCTCGTGGCAAACACCGCGCAGCCATTGCCCGTCAATCTCGAATTGAATGCAGTTTCTCATTTCACTGGACGGCCAATCGTCTGAACGGCCTTCTTCATCCACTGGAAATTCTCCTCATAGAGCGGCGACAGGTCGGGGTTGAGACGGAGGTCCTCATAAACCCCCTCTGGATTGGCCGTTCTCCACTGGCCAATGCCCCCGACCAGAGGCTCGGCGCCTTTGTCCAAATTAACCAGTTTCCAGGGCCTCAATTCAGACTGCGTTCCGGGTTGACCCGAGGCCGGGGGTGTGATGAGAGGAAACTGGTTGCCTTCCTGCCAAAGGTCGCGGGAACAGGCGTACCCTTCCACGTCAACTGCGCCGGTCTGCTCCAACTCAGCCATGTAATCCTTCCAACTCTTTCTCTGCCCCGCCTTAAACAGCCCAAAATCAATCGCGAGGCGGCGCATTAACGCGCCGCGAAAAGCCTCGCGTCCGCTGTTGGGTGGAGACCACAAGAGCAGGGCGTCGCCCGTGTCCTCGCTGAAAAGCTTGGCGGCAAGCAATCCGCCGAAGCCCAGCCCGTGCAAAACCAGGGGCAGGCCGGGTGTTTGTGCCTGTAGAAATGCGATGCAGGCCTTTATGTCTTCCATCCATCCTCTCAGGCTCTGCTTCCTGAAATCCCCCGTGCTTTCTCCGCAGGCTCGATAGTCGAATCGCAGGGCTTGAAATCCCCTCCGGGCCAGGTATCTGGCCCAACGAACCCAAGGCAGGTAGGAGAAAGTTCTTTCAGACGGAAATGGGCCGGCCAAAAGGACTTGCGCCACCGGCTTTTCAGCGCCATGCAGAACAACGTAGAGCTGGTCGCCCTGATGATCCAAGTACCGGGCGTCTATTGCCTGGATTCCGTGAGTCATACGCATGCGTTCGCCAATTGTGCCGATCGGAACGAAGCCGCCGGGTTGTGCCGCAAGAGCTTATTCACGGGGCATGGTGGCCAGTGCCGGGCTGGCCGGAGTGGCGCTCTCTCTCCCCGGGCAATCCGCAAACAGTGTCCGCAGGCAGGCGGAAGAGGTCCTCATCCGGGTTCGGCCCTCGTCACGCTTGAACGGAATGGCCACGTATTTCAACAAACCCGTTATCCACCGCGTAGTCAGGCGCAGAAAAATCAAACCCTGGATGCCCGCCACCCCGGCGCGGCTGTGATATTTCCTCCAATAGCGCAGGACCGACTGTTGTTGCAGCAAGGAGTAACGGACAGGATCCTTTTTGGTCGTGCTGGTTCCCATGTAATGAATGACCTGCGCTCCCGGATAGAAGACCACGCGCCAACCACCCTGCCGCAGCCGCCGGCACCAATCCAGGTCATCGCCATACATGTAGAAATTCTCATCCAGCATTCCCACTTGATCGATCGCCTTGCGTCTGAGGGCGGAAAAGCAGCCCACCAAAACGTCCACGTCCGCAACGCGGTCACCCTTGAAGAAAAACATATGTTCGCCGCTGAAAAATTTGGAACCCCGGAAAAACTTCGCCAGTCCGGCCACCTGACAAAAATTGTTCCAGAGGGAGGGATATTGGCGGCATGAGCTTTGATGGGACAGGTCCTGGTTCAGAACCTTTGGACCGGCTATGCCTACTTCCGGATTGTCGTCCAGAAACTGCGCCAGGGCATCAATGCAGCCGTCCAGGACCTTGATGTCCGAATTGAGCAGAAAAACGTACCGGCCCGTGCTGGCCCTGATGCCGACATTATTGCCCTTGGTGAAGCCGAGATTCTCATTGTTTTTCAGCAGCCGCACATGCGGAAATTCCGATTCAACCATTTCGATGGAACCATCCGTTGAGGCATTGTCAGAGACAATGATTTCGACCTGGCGCGACTTTGAGCAATGATCCAAGCTTTGAAGGCATCCTTTCAGATACTCATTGTCATTGTAATTAAGGATAACAATTGAGATGTCCATGCAGACGGCAACAATCGATTTTTCCCAAAACAAGTATTCGCACGCAGAGTGGCAAAGTCAAGTCTGCCGCGGCTGGTCAAGCGCGAATCATGTCTGTCCTGCTCCAAACAACCAATACGCGGCCAAAGACGCAACATTTCCAGGCCTTGCCGATCGGCTTGAAGGGTGTCCTGCCAAGCGAGGACAATTGCGGGCGGTTCCACACCGCGGCCTCAATGAAAGCGCGGGGTTTGTTTTCCAAGGCAAGTTGTTTCAGAATACAGTTCACCAACAAAGGATTGATTCGCCGGCCCCGAAATTCCGGGAAAACAAAAAAGTCGAACAGGTGAGCATCATTTGCGCCCAGCGGAAAATAATGCCGTTCAACGGTGTGGCCAATCATCGTCCAGCCGTAACCGGCGATCTTTCCCTCAACTTTGAACAGCCACAACGAAGCGCCTTGTTCGAATCGCTCCCTGAGCCGCCGTTTGTCACGGGTGGTCTTCCAATTGCTTCCGATCTCGGCCATCTCTTGCGGAGACAGTTCGCCCGGGACGTCCTTGCGTTCCACTTTCCCCCCGTTAAGGTCATCCGTCGTTTCCGGCCTGAACGATCCAAGGTCACACGAATACAAGACGAAACGATTGCCTGTCCCGACGCGTTGCAGAGAAAGGCCAATGCGGCGCATCGTCGCGCCAAAGCCATGATGCTTCAGGTAGTGAAGAAAGCGCTCTATGAAATCCGGCAATTGCATTATTCGCGCGGACGGGCACTGCCCGCGCCGATTGCCGCGCGGGATGGGCCGCCGCCGGCGGGAGTTGCATTGCTCGCCACGGTTCGCTTCTTTAAAAATCCGCGCAGCCCGCCGCGAACCAGGTCCGCCGCCTTTATCGCCAGAGAACTCAACGCATTCTCGCAGCATTCAAACGGCGGGAGCCGGGTCACATCATCCCCGGACAGTCCTTTCTTGAAATGATAAACGCCGGGGTTGCCGTCCGGATCAATGCCGCCGAGGTCGTAAAATTTGGCCCCGTTCTCTTTGAGCCATTTGATCATGGTCCACTGCAACAGATAGGCGCCCTTGCTGGCGAGGCCGGCCTCGCTGGTGGCGCCGAGAAGGTAAATCCCCATGTTTCCGATGCCCGAACAAACGATGCCGCCAACCGGGACGCCCTTGTCCTGGCATATCAGGATTCGCAGCTTCAGCCCCTCGGGCAAGTCCGCGCAAATGCGGCCGAATTCCCCGACATCAACCGAAGTGTCGAATTTTTTCCGGGTCCACATGTCCTGGTAAAGTCGAAGAAACATCTGGTAAAGTTCGGGGCCGCCGCCCTCCAGAATGGTCAAGTTGTTTTTCTCCGCGCGGTTGAGCTGATTGCGCCATTTTTGGTCGAGTGCCTTGCGCAACTCTTCCAGTTTGGGTGCAAGGTTCAAGACAATGGTTCTATTGGAGCCGGATTGCGCGGACGGCGCCGCGGCAAATTGGGAAAAGGCCGCCTGAAAAACAGCCGCCCGCGGCGAACCGGCAAACGCATTGGGCAAAATGCGCAGGAAAAGGCGGCGTTTCTGAACATATTCGGCGCGCAGGGCGGAGGCCATTTGACGCAGTGTTTCCAAGTCAAGCTCCTGTCCGCGCAACTGGCATACCGGCCCCCATCGCATATAGGCAACCCCGCCGGGCAGAAAGCGCGGACGGAGGAGCCGGACTTCGGCCATGCCGGCCACCTGGCCGTGGCGGCGCAGGATCAGATGGCTCAGATTCTCTTCGCCCCAATGGATCGCCCCGTAGCTCCACGTCTGGTACAGATTGGCATCCTCAAACTCCTTGAGAAGGCCGGACCACTCCGGCGCCGTGATGTGATCAACCTCAACCCGAAATTCAGTGTCAACCATGAGCCTTGGTCTCTTTCATGAGAGCAGTCGGGGAGGATCTCCCTTTGAGTTTTCGTTTCCAGGCGCCGGCCCATGCCATCCAGCGATAGGCGCCTTGCGCTTTGAGTCTGAACTCAAGGTCCCACTCTGTCGGCTGGACGGAGACACGGCCAATAAGTCCCGGTTGGATGGAGCCGAAGAGGGTTTGCGGAACGACACTGAAACAGAAGTCGTATCCGGTTTCCTCCGCCAGCTTCATTTCTCTTTCACCGTAACTTCCGTAGGGAAAACTGATCGAATTGATTCTTCGCTTCAGGAGCGATTCCAGCGCCGCGCGGGAGTCGCGCAATTCCACCCGGGCTTCGTCCTGGCTGATCTCAACCAGGTTTGGATGATTGACTGTGTGCGAGCCAATCTCGATCTGGTATTGCCGCGCCAATTGCTGGAGTTCACCGGCTGAAACAACGTCTTCGCCGACGGGATTCTCGCCGCCATAATCGAACCAGGTGGATTTTCGGCCCAGATAGCCCGTGGGCACGAAAAGAATCACCGGAAGCTCCAGAGCGGATAACACGGGCAGGGCATTTTCGGCGAAACTTCGGAAGGCGTCGTCAAAAGTGACCGCCACGTAATGACATCCCGGTTCGAGCCTCTGCCTTGCGGGCGATGGAATCACCCGGGCGATGCGCCTGAGCATGGCCAACTGCCTGGCAAAACTTTCGCGCGTGCCCTCGGTAATGGTGTGATAAGTGATGAAAACACATGTGCCTGGAACAGGACGGCCCACAAGCTTGTTCCACTGATTGGAAATCCTGTCGCAGAGGAACACCACTGCGCTCAGGGTCAATTTTAACAGGCGAAAAAGCATGTGGAACAAATGCGCTTCACGAGGCTTTTTCCCATTGGCCGGTGCCCGGGTTGTATGCTTTAACCACGCGGGCGGGCGCTCCGACGGCAATGGAAAAATCAGGAATGGAACGATTCACCACTGAGTTTGCGCCGATGACACAATGCTGGCCGATGGACACTCCGGGCAATACGACCGCGTTTTGGCCGAGCCAGGTGTGCCGGCCGATGGATACTGGTTTTATATTGTCAATTCCCTGCCGGGAGATTGGAATGGTGATGTCTTTGAATGCATGAGAATGATCCGCAATGTAAACGTTGCGGGCCAGGAGGACGTTTTCACCAATGACCACCTGTTTAGCCGCCGCGATCGTCGCGCCCATCCCGATTCCCGTATGCGACCCCACAGACAACTTGACGCCTTTGTAATCCGGGTCACTCACAGCGGTAATCCAGCCGCCCGCGTGGATAATAACATAATCGCCCAGGCTGATCTGGTGCAGTTGGGCGTAGCGAAATGGCGGCACGATTCTGCTGCCGGTGCCAATGTGTTGAAACTGGCTTGCCAGCAGAAATGTGAAGAGCCGGGTACGCAGCCGCGAGCATGCGTGCATCATCGCTTCCATGGTTTGGGTCGTCACTTTTCCAGCTTGTCTGCCGGCTGAAACTCGGGCGCCTCCACGAGGTTGCGCGCCGGTGCGGCTTTGTTCCTGCGCAGCACCCTGTTTTTCCAGGCGATCATTTCATTGCGATACACCGGAATGCACCAGAGGATGCCATTGACCAACACAAGCAACAAAACTCCAATTGGCGCCAAAGAAAGGCCGGGCTTTTGAAACATCGTCCGATGAAACACCCACAGGCAGCAAAACACCAGAGTCAACACAATGATCGGCAGAAACAATTCAAACATGGCGCCCCACTGGCGGCGACCGGCAAAGCCCAGCCCTTTAAGAGTGCGGCGCCAAACCAGGGTGGTGAGAAACAATCCGGCCAGGGAGGTGCCCACGGCCACTCCCTCCGTCCCGAAACCCGCCCGCACCAGGCCGACATCAAAAACGATGTTAAATACCAGGGTCGCCGCGATGTATTTCAAGAAAATCCGCTCGTGATTTGTCGCGATCAGGTAATTGGTCCCATTGCGCATCAGCGCGCCAAAAAAGGAGCCCAGAATCAATATCTGTCCGGCCAGCAAACCCGGCCGGTATTTTGGCAACATGACACAATACAGGAACGGTGCGCCAACCAGCAGAACTGCCTGCATGTTGACCGCCAGCGTCCCCAAGGCCAGCGACGGAGCCACCACCACTCGCTTCATGGATTCCGAGTCCGGATTCTCGCCAAATTGCTTGTTCACTTTGGGGTACAAGACCCGCCCCACCACCATGGGTATGAGCGCCAGTATTCCCGCAACCGACATCCCAAGCCCGTAGTAACCAACCGATACCGCACCCAGCAAGCTGCCCAAGACCACACGGTCAACGCTGGCAGACAGACCCAGCACCCACAACAACAGGGTGATGGGAAACCCGATGCGAACGGCGTTAACAATCAAGTCCTTGCGAAAGCTGATGCCTGGCGCTCCATAAGCCCGAATGTTCAAAGAGGCCGCGATCCCAAACACCCCGATTTCTTGGAGAAAAAAACCAGCCACGGCGCCACGCAATCCCCATACCCAGCCCAACCCGCCCACCAACAGCAGCGAGAGAACAGACCGGCAGGCGTCTGTCGCGCCGGTCATTTTGAAGTTCTCATAAGCGCAAAAGCGCTGATAGAAATACGCTGAAAAATAGCTGATGGCAATCGTGACCAGCCACATTGCCACAATGTAACGGCTGATCTTGATGGCCGTCAGCGGCAGAACCAGTAGAGCGGCCAAGGCGAGCGCCAGAATCACGCCCGCCGAAAGAGTCAGCGATCCCAAAACACTGCTTTCGACTTCACGCACCCGCTCCTTCTCGTTTCGCCCTAAAAAGTAAGGCACTTTCTTTACCAACGTCTCCACCGACCCCAGCGAAATAATGGGCGAATAGGTGACAATGAGCAGCAACGTTATCCAGACCCCAAACTCTTGCGGTCCCAGGGCCTTGGCCAGCACGAATGACTGCAGGAACCCAATCGCCCTTGCAAAGACCATGGCGGCGAGAAAATAACTGATGTTTCTGATGACGGTCATGACATTTTCCAGCGGAAACCCCAACCGGCCATTTTCATTTTGCCATTGGAAGCCGGCCCTAAATTATCGTTTTATGGCGACGGCGGCCAAACAGTCCGCTAGAGAAGGGTTGAACTTCGCCAAACATCCTTCGAGGAACGCAGCCACCCGCACAAATTCGCGCAGGAGCCGGCCCATTCGCGGACGGCGCAGGGACTCATTGGAACTGCGCCGCAGCAAGATGCTCTCTGAAATAGCGGATGAAGCTGCCTGAGGCCGGATGGCTACCTCCTCAAAGCCGGCCATCTTGAGCGCCCGGCGAGCCGACGACGCAGAGAATATGTGCAAATGCCTTGGCGGCTCCAACCCGCGCCAGCATTCCTTGAAAACACGATGGGTGAGACTGGCGCTGTTTGGCGTGAAGAGCACAACTTCCCCCCCCGGCCTGAGTATCCGGGCACATTCCGCCAGCGTTGCCACGGGATCTGGAACGTGCTCAATGACATGCTGCATCATGATGACGTCAAAAGATGAAGATGGATAGGCTTGCTCTTCCAGGGACCCGCAACGGACATTCAAGCCCGCCACGCGCGCAGCTTCAACCGCCACTGAATCAAACTCCACCCCTTCCACCTCCCACCCCAATGATCGCATTGATTGCAAGTAGCCACCGGCCCCGCAACCCACGTCCAGAAGCCTTCCACCGGGCCTCCACTTGACGAAGGTCGATCCTCCCTCCCGATGATACAGCAGAAACCCGAGAAATCTGGCCAGGATGTTGCAGGAAGGCGACGGGTATCCGAAACGGCTGCGAATGTAAACCAGTTCAAACCGCCGGCGAAACTGGCTGCGGATCGAAGCCTCGCCTGTTTCCGGGGCGTGGGTATAATAATTGAGATAGGCTTTCCCGATGTCTTCCTTCAGCGGCATGGGGTCCAACCATATCAAGCCGCATTCCCGGTTCGGACATCGTTTTGAGCCCCATAAACCGGGAGAGCCAAACAACCGGTCCTTCTGCCGCAAGTAGAGCGTTTCCCCAGTTTGGCCGCAGAGCGCGCAATTGGGCTTGGGTTGAGTCCTGATCGTCAATTCGGATATTGATACTGGGCCACTACTTGGGCGGGTGTCAGGGCGATGTTGTAAATGCGGAGATCGTCCATAAATCCCTTGAAGTTCTGACCAGAGCCATTACCCAAAACACTGCTGGCTTGGAAGCCCACACCGCCAGTGGCGGTCCCGTCCGCCACTCCGTTGAGGTAGAAGGTAACGGCGCCGGCGTTGTTGACCACGGCCACGAAAAACCATTGGTTCTCGGTGTAGGCGGTGGTGTTGTAGTGATCCGCGCCGCCGTAGTTAAAATCCAAGTGCTGGGTGCCATGCAGGTAAAATAATCCTCCTGTTGCACCGGAATAAATCGCCGCGCGGCCACTGTTCTGAGAAGTGCTGTCCGGATGCAACCAGAAGGTGATGGTAAAGTTGGTGCCGAGAGTTGGGGCACTGGAAAGATAGCTGTTCATGCCGGTGTCGAAACTCTGCACCGCATTGGTGATCTTGCCAGGCCCCCATGAGTTTCCGGTGAACGTTATATTGTAGCCGTTGCCACTTGAATCATAAGCGGTTGTGCCAGTCCCCTCGTCAAATGTGTACCAAGCATACAGATTGCGATCAAGGGCCATCTGAACCAGTTCGTTGCTGGTCACGATGCGGAGGTTGGCTGGGGCGCTCAGACCGGAAGGCGCGGAATACCCGACCCCCGTCGCGAGGTTTGTTGCCGAATAGCCTATCATGGTGGTTAGCGCAGCCACGGTGTTGGTTGAGTAAGCTGCGGCGCCAATGTCCCAGAGTCCATTGGTGGAGCGGGGGTTGCCGTAAAAATCATTGGTGAAAAAGGCGCTGAGGTTTGTGCCGGCGCCAATGCCAACGCTTCCCTGGATTGATTGATAAGAGGCTGTCAGGGTTACAGCATTCGTATTCGTCACTATGCTGGTGTTGTCATAGTTTGGCCCCAATGCCTGCCATTGGGCCAAAGTCAGGCCATAAGGCACAAAATTGCCCAGACTCCCCGAAGTTCCAAAGCCACAATTGACTCCTTCCTCAAACTGCTGAGCGCCGGAAGCAAACACATTGTATCCGCTGTAAAATCCAGCGACGTACTGTTGGTTGGTCGCGCTGAAGCTGCTGAGGACGTTCGTGATGGTCTGCCCGACCAAAAAAATGCCGGTCGTTCCATCAATCATCAAGTTGTTGACAACCATGCAATTCTGCCCGGGCCCGATGGGGATCTCATGCGGATAATAAACACCGCCGCCTGTCATGTTACTGTGCCAGGAAATAATCGTATTGTTGGCGATGATATTGTTTGTGCCCATGACAAACCCGCTCCCCAGGAAGCCGCAGGCCCATTCGAGGGGCGGGGTCAGCGTAAAAATATTGTTGTAAATCTTGATGGCGGTCATCGTATTTGTGCTGTGATTCTCGATGTAAAGCGCTCCGGAACCGGCAACCGTCGTCTGTGGATTAATTCCAGAACCGAACCAATTATAGGAAATGTCGATGTTCGAGAGCAGCCCGAAATAATAATTGGTCGGGTTTTCAATGGTTGGAGCAGAAGAAGACCATGCGTTGTCAAATAAGAACACAGGATCTCGATGCCAGTTCGCCCCCACCGACGAATTTGTGCTCTCGTAATTGTCCGCCTCGACAATTATGTTGCTGCGAATGATGGCATTGTAGAACGACGGGTTGCTATTTTGGCCGGTTATGCCAATGGTTATGCCGTGATTGAAACCGATGATGGTGTTGCCGACAGCCGTGAAATTGCTGGAATTGTTTGCGGTGCATTCAACAACCTGTTCGTTATCGTAGAAATAATTATTCTGAATAAGTATATCGCTGCCTTGAAGGGCGATGGCCGTTGAGTTGGCGCCGTTTCCCTGCTCTGGATCTGAGGAGGACGGCAGGCGATTGTAGAGGTTGGAGATGGTCAGGTTGCGGATGGTCAGGTTATAGGCTGAAGGATTGTAAAGTGCGACGATGTCTCCCTGACTGTAGTCACAGTTGCCTCCATATGCGGCTGATGTTCCGTTGTCCGTGCATTGAATAATCCCATTTACGCCGCCGTCAACCACCAGGTTTGACCCTCCACCCAGGTTTAACTGCATCCAGTAAAGGGCGGGCGCAATCATGGTGGGCGCACTGAGCATGGCGTTGGATTCGAAATAGATGGTCGTTGGAGTGCTGGCATTAAGGCCGCTTCCAAATATGCACAGTCCATTGCTGATGACGCCTACCAAATGGACCGTGTCACCAGGACTGATTTGATTGGTGCCCGGCCCCCAATTTGCCTGGTTGTTCAACCACGCCACTGAGTAGCTCGAACCGGAGCCATTCTGGGAGATGTAAACGTCCTTTTGCCCTGGGAGGGCGGCTCGACCCGGCGAAACGCTTGAAAGGACCATGAGGAACGTGAGAATCGCTGTTGGATGTTTCATATGTTTAAAGTCTTACTGGGCCGGCCGCAGCCTTGCAGTTTTCCCTTTTGGCAATTAGTAGCATTCCGCGTGCCAGAGCCAATTTTCGGGGCACTCCACATGCCAGAGCCAATTTTCGGGGCATTCTGCGTGCCAGAGCCAATTTTTGGGGCATTCCGCGCGCCAGGGCCAATTGCGGTAAATCCACGTTTCCCGCAACGGCGGGCCACGCATTCAGGCGGATTAATGATTGAATCCTTGCTCATTCGTTGGTGCTTTTGGCCATGCAGGCAGCTTCCTGGCCTCTGCATTGCTCAATCTATCTCATGTTAGCTCACTCAAGCGTTTTGGCAAACTCGATCTGGCTTCAGTCCGGATTTTTGGAGTTTGTGCGCCGCGATCACTTCACGGTAGAGCTCCAGCAGCTTGACACCGGCGGCATTCCACGTCACTTCGGGAGCGAGGCGCAGCCCGGCCTCGCGCAGTCTTTGCAGGAGGGCGCGGTCCTCGTGCAACAAGGCAATATGTTGGGCCAACCCCTTGACATCGCCGATGCGGTGGACCAGGGAGTTTTCCATGTGACGGCAAAGGTCGGTGCAGGCTTCCGATACAAGTGGGACGCAGCCGCTGGCCATCGCCTCGGTGCAAACGAGACCGAAACCTTCTTCGATGCTGGGAAGAACCAAAAGGTCGCTTCGGCGAACCAGTTGCGGAACGTCGTTGCGATGGCCCAGGACTTTGACACTGGGGTGGGCGAGCATGGGCGCAAGCTTCCGCCGATAGGCCGGAATAAATTCCCCGGCGATGAGAAACGTGCCGTCAGCCGAGGCGGGCGATTGGAGCCAGGCTTCAAGAGCGAAGTGGAGGCCCTTTCTGACGGCGCAGACGCCGACGGAAATCATGGTCAGGCCTTTTTTCGGCTCGCGCGGTCCGGGGTCGGGATAGAAAACTTTTTCGTCGAATCCGTAAATGTGACGCGCGAGTTTCTCCCTGGGGAAGCCTTTTTCCACAAACGTTTTCACCACAAATTCCGAGGGACACAAAAGGCGGTAAGCCAGTTGGTACTCCTGCTCCTCGAGTTGCAGCTTGTGCGCGTCGTAGGCATGTTCATGACCGGGTGGCAACGGGACTCCCAATCGGTCGCACTCACGGCCGACCACCTCGAAGGCGAATCCTGTATGGGCATTGCACCTCTCCAAAACCGTGGGAATGCCCAGTTGGGCGGCGGTTTTGAGTGTGCGCAACGAACCCAGGGGCCAGGCATGAATAATATCAATTTGCCCCGCCATCTTCTTGAGACGCCGGGAAACGAGCCGATCATGCAGCGCCACATAAGCCGGGGTGCCGAGCAATCGAACAGGCAGGCGGGCTTTTCCCCACGCCAGAGTTGGGTGGACTTTGACCTGTGATCGTGTCTGCCGGCAAATGGCGGCAGGGAAGACCGTAACATCTGCTCCGGCAGCCGCCAAGCCATCGATTTGATACCAGGCGGTGGTGCAAATCCTTCCCGCCCCCAAGCGAAGCGGGAAAGAGTACAGCACGCGGAGCGGACTGTTTTTGCTAGGCATACAGCCTGGCTTGTTCGAGGCGTTCGTTGCCCCGCAATGCAGCTTTCTCCGCTGGTTCATCGTGCGTTTGGCGGGTGTTTTTCAATTCTTGCGGGCCAGGAAAAGCATTTGGTATCCTAAAAACTCCTTGAAAACACCCATGGTCAGCCTGTTGAAGATTTCCTGTTTCGGACCCACTGCTATTCGCATGTCCTCGCGCTCAACGACAAAGGAGGCCTCTGCCAGCATCCTCTTAAATGATTTCGTTGTAAAAAAGCGCAAGTGCGTCTGGTCCATAATCCCATTGGAGGTGTATCCCCAGTCCCCTTTGAAAATGAGGTCCCGCCAGATTCTCCAATATCGCACATTGGGAACACAACACACCACCCGCCCGCTGTCCTTGAGCCATCCGTGTATTTGACGGAGAACCTTGCCGGGGTCCTTCAGATGCTCTAAAACATCCCCGCAGATCACCAGGTCAAAACACTTGTCATAACTCAAATTCATCTCCTCAATATCTCCAACATGCACCCGTTTGTAATGCTTTCTCGCAACGGCGGCGGCTGGTTCAAAAATCTCAACGCCGGTCACTTCCACGGCCTTGTTCGATTCCAACATCGCCTTCCCCACAACTCCGGCGGCGCAGCCCAAATCCAACACCACGTTCGGGCCATCGGGAATCATGTGAAACAGAAAGTGCTTCTCCGTGTTGTAATACTCGGCACTTGGGTCCTGGAACGCGCTGTTTCTCATTTTGAGGATTCCCTCTTCGTTCCTTGTTTTCGCTTTTACGACTTGACACTGCCAGCATCGGGCGAGGCCGCCGGCGGAGCGCCAACGAAGCTGGCCATGGCGCGCGCGGACGGCGGCCACCTGGGTTGAAGGAAAGAGGGAAGCCAGCTTGAGGCCCAGAGGGCAAATGATTTGCCGGCGGAGGCGGGGCGGGGACAATTGGCCATCGACCGAAGCAACTGCTGTCTGGCTTCCGCGGTCCTTCCCGCCCCCAACAGCACTTTGGCGTAATTCCTGCGCTTCATGGCGTAGGCTCGCGAGAACGCTTCGCGCAGCCCTTTGACCCCGGACTGATGAAACTCTGGCTCCAGCTTTTCAAAGGCCTTGACCCACTGTAACAGCATCTTCAACCGGTTGGCCGAAAAGGACCCCTCGCTCACCCTGTAGGCCACCAGCGGCGACTTGAAAAATACAACCCCGCCGAACAATGACACCCGATAGAACAGATAAGAATCATCAACCCCGCTAAATTGAAACGGCTCCGGACCGAGCCGGTTGAAGGCCGACTTTCGAACACAGGCAAAACTCATGGATCCAAACAGGCCGGTGGTGACGTTATACCGCTTGAAAAAATCCACCTGGCCGATCCATTCCGCATTGGCGGGATTGGTGTCCGGCTCCTCACGCCACACATATTCCGCGCCTGTAAAATCAACGTGGCCGGCAAAGGAAGCCAGGGCTTCCGGGTAGTTCCGCATGAGCGTTCGCTGCACCGCGAGGTATTTCGGGTGCCAGAGATCATCATTGTCCAGGAACGCGAGGATTTCCCCCTTCGCCATTTCCACCAGCCGGTTGCGGGTGAACGCCACGCCGTGGTTTTCCTGGCGCGCGATTGTGATGCGGTCTTTAAACCGCTGGATCCGATCCAAAGTGTCATCCGTGCCCCCATCCCATAGGACGATGATCTCCTCCGGCTGGACCGTCTGCCGGAAAACAGAGTTCAGTGTGGCCTCGATCGTCCCGGCCGCGTTATACGCCGGAATAAGAACGCTGATAGTCATGCCTAATTAGTGGAACTGGAGTCTGGATTCAGCGTGTTTGCGCGCCGCGAAAACGTTGCGGTTCAGTCTTCAAGCGGGATTTGGCGAATGCAGCGGTTCGGCTTGGCTGTCAGCACGATGCTGCGTGAGATCGTCGGATACTGGTTCTGCCCCCGATACCGCCGCCCCGTCGCCGGATGCGACATAAGCCGGAAGCCCCGCCACGACGGCCAGCAGCCAATGCCAAAACACGCCGCTCTGATTGGCAACGCCACTGGAGATAAAGCTGGTGCAGTACGCCGCGAGACAAACGCCAAAGGTCCAAATGAAAGTTCGTTTCCAAGGCAGATTCTCATCGCTGTGAACCAGCCGCCCCACAATTTGAAAGCAACATGTAATGATGGCAATGAAGGCCGCGAACATCCAAATCCCGCCAGCAGCGCATTGTGCGACGTAATAATTTGTAATGTCCAAACTGTTTGGGTCGCCGACAATTCCCGTATAATCCGGCGACCATCTCTTGCTGTAGGAGTCGCCCACCAGCCACCAACTGCTGAAGTGGTGGACACACAAGTCGATGATATATGACCGATGCCAGCCCCCTCCGCCAACCAGATCGCTCACTTTTGCAATGAGATACCACACCGGGGCTTTCATGACGATGGTCAGGGCAATCAAGAGAGCGACTACAGCACGACGAAACAGACGCATTCGATTTCGCGCCCGCCAGAGGAAAAGACCGATGCATGCCGCCATGACGCACATCAGGGCGCCGCTGGAAACGGCCGTAATGGTGATGACAATGCACCCGATAATTCCCGCCAGGGCGGCACCCCTGCCGGAGCCTCCTTGCAGCCAAAGCCCGATCATGAGCGGAAAGAAACAGCCGCCAAACGTGCCGGCGGCGATGGGGTGTTGAAAAGGTCCCTGGCATCGAACCCTTCCCTCGCGCACCGCGTCCACGAGCGGCACACCGCCCATGATGCTAAAGGGATTTCGGTGGGTGGCGGTCTCAACGCACATCACCCCGGCCACTACCAATGAGAGCAGGCACAGAAACCGAAGCGGACTGAGCACGTCTTTTGGTTCTTTGGTTAAAATTCGGACCACAAAGTAAATGCCCAGGGAGTCATAGGCGGCTCCCAAATACTCCGCCTTCATTCCCCGGATGGCGCCGCAAACCACCCCGATGAGCGCCCAGGCAATGAAAAGCTTGTCCACTTTTTTCATTGCAAAGCCATGGTGATCCCCGCGCAGGAACACCCGCATCAGACCTACAGCGATCAGGACCCGGAAGAACGAGAAGTGAAGTCCCAGCACAAGGAACTGCTGCCCCATCGGAATGAGGAGGGCCACCCCGAGCAATGCCTTGAGGCCGTTTTGACGGCTTGAAACCAGCAGGAGCAAGCCGCCCAGCAGGAGCAGCACCACCGCCAGCGGATTCAAGCCGCTGGAAAAACGAGCAAGTGAGTCAGCTTCTTCCATTGTGAGCAGTTTTGCGAAACCGAGGGACTGCGAGATTTAAGCAAGCGCGTCCATACGCGGTTCTCCCGGCACAGCAACCGGCTTGGAGAACACGGAAGGTGAATCAACAAATCCTCTGTGCCATAATTCCAGGACAACCAGACAAAAGACCTCTTTGGATGATTTGCCCGTCAAAGCGTTGGCAGCCAACAGACGCTTGACTTCCCTGGCCTCGAAACAGCCCCGGGAGACGGCTCGAGGGGAGAGCAACAAATCTTCAATCCGGTCTTTGAACTCGCGGCGCAGCCAGCCTTCGTAGGGAACCGGAAACCCGGCTTTCTTGCGCTGGATAACTTCCGCCGGCAGAGACGCGGCAAAGGCAGCTTTCAAGACGCGCTTGGTTTCTCGTCCAAGCACCTTGAAGTGGGGGGGCAACGAGGCGGCGAATTCCAGGACTTGATGGTCCAGCAAGGGGACACGCAGTTCGAGGGAGTTGGCCATGGTCATTTTATCGGCTTTGACCAGCAAGTCGTCCGGGAGCCAGGTCTTGGTGTCCGCGTAGAGCATCTGGTCAAGCAAGCCGCATCCGCTGACTGGCTGGAGAAGATGGGCCATGATGCGTTGGGGTGAAACGGATCGGGTGGCCTGTAGAAATTCAGGCGACAGGAAGCGGGCGGCTTGTCGGTTAAAAAAGGCGGTTGGACCGGAGGTTCGGCTGAAGTAATGACTGGGCAAGGTCCGCCCTAATGCGACCGCGTAGCGGTGGATTCGCTTCAGGTCAAATACGCCGCCAAGGAAGGCCGCGGCAGAGCCGGCGGGGCGGGCCAACGGGCCAAGGCCCTGCTGGATGCGCTGAAGACGCAACATGTTGGAGTAGTTGGGATAGCCGGCGAACGCTTCATCGCCGCCTTCGCCTGAGAGGAGGACTTTGACATGTTGGCGGGCCATTTTGGAGACGCAATAGAGGGCAATGGCGGGCGGTTCACAGACCGGCTCTTCCATGTGCCAGACGTAGGATGGCAAAAAATTCCAAAAATCCTCCGCTGAGATGCTCAAGTCGTGATGTTCAGTGCCGAAGCATTGCGCGACCAAAGATGCAAAAGGCCGCTCGTCCACAACTTGAGCGCCATCGAAGCCCAGGGTGAAGGTCTTGACCTTTTTGGCGGTGCCTTGGACGGCAAAACTCAGCACCGCTGAGGAATCAACGCCTCCACTCAGCAGCACGCCCACCGGAACGTCGGCAATCATGTGGTCCCGAACGGTGGATTTGAGGAGGCTGGTCAGCTCTTCGACAGCTTGGTCGAAGGATATTGACCAGCGCTGCCGGGTGAAATGGAGGTCCCAATACTGGCGAATGGAGACGTTCCCGTTTTCGACGGTGAGAGTGTGGCCGGGAAGGAGCTTTTTGATCGACCGGAATAACGTGTTTTCTCCGGGGATATAGTTAAAGGAGAGAAATTGACGTATCGCGGCCGGGTCGACGTCGTGTGAAATTGCGGGATCGGACAAAATCGCTTTAAGTTCGGAGGCGAATAAGAAGGCCCCGCCGGTCTGGCAGTAATAGAGGGGTTTGATGCCGACCCGGTCCCGGGCGACGAAAAGGCGCCGCCGCCTGGAGTCCCAAATCGCGAAGGCAAACATGCCGCGCAGTTGGCGAACGCAATCCGGCCCCAAGTCTTCGTACAAATGAATGATGACTTCGGTGTCGGAATGAGAGCGAAAGACGTGCCCCTTGGCCAGGAGGTGGTCGCGCAGTTCCTTGTAATTATAAATCTCTCCGTTGAAGACAATCCAGACGGTTTGGTCTTCGTTGCACATGGGCTGGGCGCCGGTCGCTAAATCGATGATGGAGAGGCGAAGATGACCCAGGCCGATATTGCCGTCCAGATGGATTCCTTGCCCGTCAGGCCCGCGATGCACGATGGGATCGAGCATCGCTTGGACGTCATCGCGCCCAACGCGGTCGTTCGAGGCAAAAAGCAGTTTTCCGGCAATGCCGCACATGTTGTTTTTTGAAACGCTATTGCGGAGTAAGCGAATTCTTTGACCACAAACTGCTGCGCAAGGTCAGGCGGCGAATTTGCTGGTCGCGAAGGTAGCGGATGAGATCGGGATCGTTGACCCGGGGAATGCGCTTTGCGTATCCGCTTAAGAAACCCCAGAGAAGGGCCAGCGCCGCGATGCCGCAGGGCTTCTCCGGAAGGCGGGAGAAGAATTTGCAGAGCATGAACAGGGGATGGTAGCCGGTGATGTAGTTGGCTCGTCCGTTTTTGACCCAGTTTTTCCAGGCGCCATCGGCGTCTCCCGCGTAACGATGGTGGTTGAGTTTGAGTTCTGGGAAGGTGTAAGTTTTCCAACCAAGCATGTTTGCCTTGACTTCATCCAAGGTGTCCCATCCGGGAGCTTTGAGCAGGCCGCCAATGCCATCCCAGCAAGCACGGCGGTATATCTTGGTCGCACCACGGACATGGAAGGGTGGATCGCCGCAGGATTCCTGGATGAGCGTGCCTCCGACGTCGTGGCAGATGGTGCCGCCGCCGATGCCGAGCCTGGCATCCTGGCCAAAGTGTTGCAAGCATTGGGCAAAGAAGGTGGGCTCGAAGGAGAGGTCGCCGTCCAGCTTGACGATGTAGTCCCAAGCGGTCTGGCCGAGTGATTCGTAGCCATCGTAGAAGGTTTGGATGACGCCGCCGCCAGCTTGGCGGAAGCCGCGATCAGGCCGGTGGATGCCACGAATCCAGGAATGCTGTTTTGCGGCGCTTTCAATCAAGGAGGGGGTGGCATCGGTCGAACCGTCATCGACGAGCACCCAAAGGCGGGGAGGCAACGTCTGAGAAACAACCGAGTCGATGGTGTGAGACAGGTGAGCCGCTTCGTTGCGCACCGGGCTGATAATGACGTAAGCGTCGTGGGTCATTTCGGTTCCATTCATGGCGCCAGGGCGCCCGGGGTCAGGACAAGAAGCCTTTGACCTCTCCGGCGACGTAATCAATCATTTCTTCGGTCATTTCAGGATAGATCGGCAGGGAGAGAATCCTGGATTGGTTGGCAAAAGCAATCGGGAAATCCCCGGGCGAATGGTTGAGATAAGCGTAAGCAGGATAAAAAGGCAACGCCTTGGGATAGTTCAAAGCCGTGGCAATATTGGCGTCTGCCAGGCGCTTTTTCAAGCCGTCACGCTTCTGAGTTCGAATGACATACAGGTGATAGACGTGGTCGCGGTTCGGAGCGACTTTGGGGATCACCATGCCCTTGAGGCCGTCGAATAAGTTGTCGTACGAGGCGGCGACACGGCGGCGGGCTTTGGTCCAGGAGGGCAGGTGCGGCAGCTTGACGTTAAGGACGGCGGCTTGCAAGCCGTCCAGCCGGCTGTTTATCCCTTCCATGACATGTTCCCCCTTGCCGCCGTGGCGGGCAAAGGCAGTCATCCAGTCGGCCAGGCGATCGTCGTTGGTGACGGCGCACCCGGCGTCGCCGTAAGCGCCGAGGTTTTTGCCGGGATAGAAGGAAAAGGTGGCCACATTTCCAAAAGTCCCCGCCAGTTTGCCTTTGTAGCGGGCCAGGTGGGCCTGGGCGCAGTCTTCGATCACCCAGAGTTTGTGTTTGGCGGCAATAGCCATGATGGCATCCATGTCTGCTGGCTGGCCGAAAAGATGGACGGGTATGATTCCGACGGTAGCCGGGGTGATTTTGGATTCGATCAAGGCGGGGTCAATCGTGAAGGTATCGGCGTCTGTGTCGCAGAATACGACCCGGCCACCCGCCTGGGTGATGGTTTCGGAGGTGGAAATCCAGGAGTGGGCGGTGGTGATGACCTGGTCTCCGGGTTTGAGGCCCAAAGCGCGCATGGCAATGTAAAGGGCGTCGGTCCCGTTGGCGCAGGAAATGCAATGTTTGATGCCCAACGTCTGAGCCCATGCTTTTTCAAACTGGTCAACTTGCGGCCCGCGGATGTAGGCGGACTGGGCGATGACTGCGGCAATGGCGGCATCCATTTCGGGTTTGAGCGTCTGGTATTGGGCGTACAAATCAACAAATGGAACATTCATAAGCGGCTTGAGGTGTTAAAGACGGCGCAGCAGCCGGGCCGGGTTGCCGGCATATATGCCTGAGATTTCGATGTTTTTGGTCACGACCGATCCGGCGCCGATGACGACCCGGTCACAGATTCTCACCGGCAGAATGGTCGAATTGGTTCCAATGCTGACATGATTGCCAATTCTGGTGGAACGCCACAATTCGCGCTGGCGATTGGCCGGCCCGCCCGTTTGAAACAAGTCGTTGATGAACATCACCCCGTGCGAGACCACACAGTCATCGCCGATCTCCACAAGATCGCAGACAAAGGCGTGAGACTGGACCTTGCAGCGTTTGCCAATTATGGCTCCTCGTTGGATTTCCACAAACGGACCGATGAAAGTGCCGTCGCCGATGCTGCAACCATAGAGGTTGGCGGGTTCGACCACCGTGACGTTTTCGCCGAAAGCAACATCCACGATGCCCGCGGAAAGAATTCTTGGCGCGCTCACGGGTTAAGAGTTTTGGACGGCGGAGGCCCGCTCCAGGATTGAGACCACCGTCCGGGCATGGCTGATGCCGGTCAGCGGAGTTTGCGAGCGCCGGATGCAGTCAATAAAATGCTCCGCTTCAACCCGAAGCGGTTCCGTAAAGCGGATTTGCGGCAACAGAATGTCCCCGCTCCGATAATTGAACTCCGCGGGCCTGGGTTGATCAAAATCCATGTTCTCCCCCAAAATGGATTTCCGGTCAATCCCCTTGTCGTAAATCGCTATCTTGTCCTCGATTATGTCGTCATAGACCACCATTTTCCGCGAGCCAACCACGATCATCTTGCGAACCTTTTGCGGATCGAGCCAGCTCACATGGATGTTGGCGATCACCTTGTTTGGGTAGGCAAGGCTGAGGAAGCAGACATCCTCAATGCCTTCCTGCATGTAGGCCATGCCCTGCCTGGAGACCCGGAGCGGCTCCGGGTTGCCCAGCCAGTATTGGATGATCGCAATGTCATGCGGCGCGAAGTTCCAGAGAGCGTCAATATCAGAGCGGATGCGCCCCAGGTTCAGGCGCTGGCTGTAAACATAACGGATTTCCCCCAGCTCTTTGTTGTCAATCAGCGTTTTGACATAACGAACCGCCGTATTGTAAATGAAAGTGTGGCCCGCCATGACCACCCGTTTGCCCGCGGCGGCGATCCGGCCCAGTTCATCCACCTCGGCCACGGTGGTGGCGAGGGGCTTCTCCACGAAAACATGTTTGCCGCCCAAAAGAGCCTGTTTGGCCAGCGCGAAATGCGTGGCCGCAGGCGTGGCAATAACAACGGCCCCAACCTCCGGATCGTCAAAAACGGGCTTAAATGAATCCAGAGAAGTGGTCCGTGGAAAATTTGCGCCCACAAACGCCCGCCGTTCGGCGCTCGGATCCACCACATACTTGACCGCGCAGCCTGGCAGCGCCGAAAAATTGCGCAGCAGATTCGGTCCCCAATAACCGCATCCCAGTTGTGCCAGTTTGACCTCTTTCGATTTTATCTCTGTTTCCGACTGTTCTTTCATAGGGGTTAACCTTGTCATGGCATCGGCTAAACTGACAGTTCGGGTTGACGGTGTTCCGGTGACAAGACTCACGCCGCGACGGCGATCTTGGTGTGCTCACACAACCGGGCGTCCACAAACTGCGGAAGCTCCCCCGGCTTGTGGAGAAAATCCGCCGCGGATGCGGGATTATGAACACGAATAGTCAGCCCGGGCAGATGGTCCTTTGGTTTAAGTTGAGCTTTCACAGTCAGAGTTTCGTTTTCAAAAGAGACGCCTTCAATCACGGCGGCGCGGCGCATGCGAAACCATGAAACCGTGTCCGCCCCCGTGGCAAACCAGGCCCCGTTTTGTTTCAAGTCCGCCAGCAAATCAATGTAAAATCCGCCCCACAACCGCTCTGGAACGATGCTCCGATCATGCCAGTTGACGGTCAGAACACCCCCGAAATGCCCCGCCTTCCGCACAAGGTCTTCCACCACCGGCCACGCTTCCCGCCGCGACAGATTGCGGTGCCGCGGATAAAACAACGCCGTGTCCATCACATGCATCGGCAATTCCAGCAGGCGCTCGAGGCCCAATGGCTTGAACACCTGCGTCGTTCCGGCCCGGTATCCCACCGTTTCGTTATAGCCGCTGGTTGAGTCGTAGGACAGACCCGCCTCTTCAAGGTGCGCCGGCGCATTTTGATCAAAATACAGCCAATGCATGCGCGCCCCCACTTCCTTCCGCCCGCTCAACCGGGCGATGTGTTCCCGTTCCTCCCGGCCTTTGACCGAGTCCCGCCAGGCATCTATCCCATGCAGCCCGATTTCGTCGCCGACTGCCGCCAGGCGCGCCAACTCCGGAACCAAATCCGCCAAATCGTAACGGGCCGCGCGCATCGCCACCGCCTCGCCCTTGGAGTTCAAGCCTGCGTCGCCTTTCCGGGGAATAAAAAAAAAGGTCGAAACCAGCCCCTTCTCAATCTCCAGATACCGCTCAAAGGGCAGCCAAAAATCCTTCGCCACACCCAAAAAAACAAAAGGCAGCTTCATTACAGCCGCCCAGTTGCGCCCCAAATCCCCCAAGGACCGCCGCCCCGCGCAAAAATCCAAAAAAGAACCGAGCGTCGCCCGGTAAAGAAAACCCGCCAGAGTACGATCCCATTTGTGCCTGCGCACCTCCGCATGGTCAACGTCATGCGTCAAACAGGCAATGAAATTATAACCTGCCGGAACTGGCGGAATTTCCACCAGCCGGATGCCGCTGCCCACAATCAACCGGCGCAACAAATCAATGTGCCTCTCCACCGTCGGCGTGGCGGCATGACAAACAGGTTGCCCCTCCGTCAACAAATGCCGGATTTCCCTGAACAAATCGAAACCCAGCCGCACCACCCTCCCTGACGGGGCCGGCAGCTCAAACGCCAGCGATTCCCGGCTTCCGGGATCGGTCAAAAGTGGAACGCCCGTTCCTTCAAACGTGCTCCACCTTTCATAAAGCGGTATCTCCCCGGACGGATCGGGCAGCATCGTCTCAACCCCGCGCGAACGAACCCGCAACCCGTGCAGCCGATCCCAGTCGGTTTCCTCGCTCCCGTAAATCAAGACCAGTTTCGCAGGATGATCCGGGCGCTGGTCACCGCGGCAGATGACCACATCAAACCCGCCCCCCTCGCGATAAAGCCCCCACGGCGTCTTGAATAGCTCAAAGAACTCCTCAATCAATCCAGTGTCGGCGCCGTCGGCGAGAACTCCAATCATATTGGGCGCGTTCAGGATTCCCCGGTGGCAACCGCCCCCCCGGAACGCAGCGCATCGGTGGCGGACTCGCCACACAACAACCCGGCCATCAGGCTGGTGTAACGCCCGTTTTGCCTGGCCCATTTGTGATCCAGATAGATTTGCTGGCCCCGCTGCACGATCCTCTTGACTTCATCGGGATGGAAGTAAGTGTAAATAATCTTGTCCGCCAGATCAGCCACATCCCCCAGCCGGAAGAAAATGAGGTCCTCCGGGCCGAAATAATCCGCAATACCCATCGCCTCCGGAGCGATGACCGGCTTGCCGCGGGACAAGTATTCAAAGATGCGCACCGGGGTGTTGATCTCGGTGAAGATGCTTTTCCGGTTGGGAATGATCCCCACGTCGCATTGTTCGATTTCCTGGATGATCTGCTCAAGCGTTTTCGGCCCCAGAAAGCGGACCCCTTCCCGCTCGCTCTCCGGCCACTGCGAGATTCCCTCCCAAAATGAGTTCGGATGCCCGAAAATCCGCAGTTCCGCGTTGGGTATTTTTTTTCGCGCCATTCCCAGCGCTCGAACCCCCAGATCCAGCCCATGGCGCTCCACTATCGAGCCGTGATACATCAGCACGAAGGGTTTTGCCGGCGTCCACCGGGGCGAATCCCGGATCGGCTCAAATCCAAATATCTTTTCGTCCGGCGAATTCATGATCACATGGATCTTTTCCCGCCCGCAACTCCGCTCCGCAAAAATCCTGGCGCACGCCAGGTTGACCGTCAGGACCGCGTCCGCAAATCGCAAGCTGACTTTCTCCTGGAACCGCAGCAGGCGCACCAGCCAGTTCTGCGCCGGAAGCTTGAAGATGGTCATCATCAATTCCGGCATCGGGTCGTGCAAATCCAGAACTACAGTCGCTCCAAGCAGCTTGGGAATCAGCCCGCTGAAAACCAGGCAGTCTGGCATATTATGGACATGCACCAAATCATAGTGTCTGCCCAGGCACCGTCTCGCCGCGATCAAGGCGCACCATCCCGTGAACATGCTATACTGCATGAGGTAGGTGAGTCTGCCCTCGCGCCGTCGCACCATCCTCACGCGGCGGACATTGACGCCGTTGACCTTCTCATGCACCGCCTCGCTATCCTTCTCTCTCAGGCAGACCAAATCGACCTCCATGCCGCATTGAACCAGCGATTCCGCCTCGCGGCGCGGGCGGGCGTCGGCAGGATAATAGGAAAAAACCATCACGATTGCCCTTTTGCCTTGCAACATTCTCTCCGTGGAAGCGGCCGCCACAGGGGCCGGGCGTCCTGCCGCTGGAACAGGCATCTCAACCGGACCACGACCAGTCAGCTTATCCACCAAGCCGGTGAATCGGTGTTGTTCCAAATCCCAGGCATGTTGTTCATAGACCTTTCGCCCGCGTTCCAAGATGGATTGGGTCTCTGCCGGATGCTGATAAATCCATTCGATTTTCCGCGCCAGATCATCCACATTGCCCGGTTCAAAAAACAGAATGTCTTCATCAGTAAAATAGTCCGCAATCCCTTTTGTCCGGGGGACAAGGACCGGCTTGTTCATGGCCAGACATTCGAAAATGCGCGTGGGCAGATTGATCTGCGTGAACGAATTCAAGCGGTTGGGAACCAGGCCCAAATCTATCGTGGTCAGGGCCTGGGCAATTTCGCGCAAAGACTTGAAACCCCGGTATTGGACGACGTCTTGCAACCCCAGGTCCCGAACGAGTTTCATCACGCCGTCCATGTAATCATTCGGCTTGCCATAGACATGCAGTTTAATATCAGGCACCCGCCGGACAACCCTGGCCATGGCTTGAACAGCCAAATCCAAGCCATGACGCTCCGCCAGGAGGCCATGATACATCAGTGTGAATGATTTATCTTGGGACATTTGAGGCCGGAAAACGCATGTCTCGGGATTGAACAACGTCTGACTCGGCGAGTTCATTACTATGTGGATCTTCTCCGGCGGGCAGCTTCTGGAGACGAAAAGATCCCTGAATGCCTTGTTTGGCGTCAGCACCAAATCAGCGAAGGCGATGCTCCGCCTTTCTATCTTCTTGAGCCATCGCGGCAACCAATGATCTTCGGAAAAGCCATAAATGCCGCGGAACAACTCCGGCATCGGGTCATGCAGATCCAGGATAACCTTCGCCCCGCGCAAGCGCGGCAGCAGGGCGCTGAACACCAGGAAATCCGGCATGTTATGCACATGCACCAGACGATAGCGCCTTCTCAAGGTCAATATTGATAAAAGAAGACACGAAGCGGCCGCAAACCAGGCGTATTGAAAGATATATACAAACTTACTCGACCTTCGCCGTCGCATTGGAATCTGGAATACATTGACTCCGCAGATCCTTTCGCGGAAATTGGAACCCCCATCCTCACCGAGGGAAATGACATCAACCTCCATGCCCCTCCTTGCCAGGGCTTCAGCCTCTTCTCTCGGGCGCGCGTCTGAAGCATAATCGCCATACAAGAGGACCACCGCCCGCATCGGCTTAAACGGCTGTTTGGCGGGCAACGCCGACACGAAGCACCGATCCACAAAGGCACAACTCTGTCCCGTTCCTTCCGTGACCGGCGCATATCCGTTCCGATGCCAGGCAGCCAGGTCCTTCGGCAGCACATGCCAATACGCCCCGGCATATCGCCTGGCCACATGTTGCAGAAAACTCTCATAAAATGCCGCCGGATAAGTGCGGCTCGTGACCGGCTCTCCCCCAAAGCAAAGGTAGTCCGGATGCACATTGATCAGGGCCATTCCCCCGTTCTGGGCAATCCAATCGAGTTTTTGAAACCAGACCTTGGGCGAAGTCTCTCCGAGCAAAAGGAACAGTGTCGAGTCTTGTGGCAGCGTATAAGGCAGTTCCAGATAACCTTTATCTGCCATCCCCGGAACCCAAAAGGGAAAGATGGTTCCTAAATTGTCCGGCTGGGGCTCAAAGGGATCGGTATCGAACGTCGAAGCATCATATTGGATGTCAAGATCATGCAGCCATTCCAGGTTGTGCAGCATGAAGCCCGAACGAAAACCCACGGCGCCCCAGTGTTTGAGATGCTGATTGATCTGAACGGCCTTCTGGGCGAAATGGTGCCGGTTTTGATAAAGCCTGCCGTCGTGATGCAAGTCGTGGATGCCTGTTTCAAATCCGTTGCGACTCAGACATTCCCGCAGTTCACGATCGACCCGGTATTCCCCCTCGGGGATAAAGTTGAATGAGGAACGAAACCCGCATCTCATTTCCATTTCCATCAATTGCCGGCACTTCTCAACCCCCGTTTGGCCCTCGACATCATGCGTCAGGACAAAGGCGAATTTTTTTCCCTCGGGCCAGCCGGGCCAGCCCTCTGGCGGCCGTTCCGAGCCGGGCAGAATCGGCCAGACCTCTCCCACATGCTTGCGTTGTCGCCGGACATACCACTTGCGGACGATGTGCCGCGCGGAAGCAGGAACCAGAGGCTTGAGGCCGTAATAGAGTCTGTTGCGAAACCCTGACATGGAGGGGATCAAACGACTGCCGAATCAAATATCGTGGTGAAGGCGGCGGGGACCGTAGTCTCGGTTTTTGTTGAGCACGATGCCCACATTGGTTTTGCCTTCAGAGAGTGTCGCCGCCGCGCGCGCCGCAACATCGCGATCGGTCTTCTCCGATTCAACGACCAGCAACACCATGTCCATAAACCGGGCGAGCCTGGGGGTGATGCTGATTTGGCTGACGGGAGGCATGTCAAAAATAATGTAATCGAAGTCGCTGGCCTTCATCTTGGGCAGCAAATGACTGAACCGCTTGGGCAAAACGCGGGGGAGCCGGTCGTCTTCGGGCAGTTCTTTGGCCACATAGAGACGGCCCTGCACAAAGGCGTTTTCAGGCGTCCCCTTTTCGAACACATCGTCCAGACCGCAATTGAGTTTGCCTTTGTAGAAGTGATGCGCCTCGCCGTCACGGACATTCATATTGACCAGCAAAACATTGCCGTCGCCCGTTTCGGACAGGGATGAAGCCAGCCCGGCGGCAGTGCTGGTGACGCCGGCGCCTTCGCGGCAGCTTGTCACGGCAACCAGTTTTGGCTTGTGGGTCAGGTTAATCATCTCAAAAAAGGTCATCAGCCGGTCGCGCAACGTCTCGTAAAAAGGCTCCAAGCCGTGGCTTTTCTCCCAAAGAGCCAGGTGTCCGTTTGTCAGGGGGGCGGGCTGCGGGCCGGCGGTGGCCCGTTCACCGGCTTTCTCAGTCTTGCCGGGCAGAAGCGCCATCTTTTTCACATTCTTGAGGGCGCGGGACCCGCCATTTCCATTCATTAGAGGAATGGAAACGAAGAAAGGCAATCCGAGCCTGGCCTGGACGTCCAAAGGACGCTTGAGAGAACGATCCAGATAGAGTTCGATGACAAAGGGCAAAGCGAAAGCGACAGCAAGGCCGCCGAAGAAAATCCCGGCGATTATTTTATTGAATTTATTAAGAATCCTCGCCGGGGGAGTGGGCGCCTCCACTTGGCTGATGTTCGAGTTGCCGGGTCCGACCGCTTCATTGACCCGCGCTTCCTCCAGCTTGCGCGAGTAAAAGGCAAACTCTCCTTCCGCGATCTCTTTATCCCTTTGCAATTGGGAAATCCGGCCTTCAAAGCCGCTGATTGTCGCCGTCTTGGCTTGCACCAGGGCCATTTGGTTGCTGAGAGTTTGGATCCTGGCCGCCAGAGCCTCCGCTTTGGTGATCTCCTCGCGCAGAGCAATCCGGGGATCCACCGCCGGCACGGCTGCGGTTGTTCCTTTCGTTTCAACAGGTTTCATGGCGATCAAGCCGGGATATTTGTCCTCCAGTTGCTTTTTGAGAGTTTCGGCGCGGCCGACTTGAGCCTCCTTTGTTCGAACGAGCGAAGTGTTGGTGGTATAACCGCTGAGAAGCAGCTCCTCTTCCTGCGATTGCAAACCGCTCAATTGCTGGCAAATCCTCTGGTATTCGGACACTTTGTCAGGAGGGATCGGAACCAAATTGTTGGACGAAGCGGCTGCATTGGTTGACGCGGTTGCAATGGCCGGCTGGGGCAGGGATTTCTGCATTTCTTGTATCGTCACCTGATAACTTGCATATTCGGCTTCAGCCTCCCACTTTTCGCTGAGAATTTTGGCCAGCAGGTCGCTGGACGACTTCTCGCTGTCGTTGATGGAAGTGATGTTGGCCTGTTGCTTCAGTTCCTGCAACTGCTTGTCCATTTCGCCTATTCGTCCCTGAACTTCCTCCTTTTGCTTTTGCAGAAAATCATTGAAGGCCGGTTGATGAACTTCGCGATGTTTGTTCAGATACGCCTCGATGAGCTGGCTCAGGATCGGCTGCACCATGTCGGGATCGGGGTGGGTAAAAGTCAGTTCGATGACGTCGCTTTTGCTGGAAGTCGGCACCAAGCCCTTCCTGATCAGGTTGGCGGCCTCGATGCGGTTGGTTCCACCGCCTGCTTTGGCCAGTATTCTGGCCGGACCGAGAATCTCCACCACGTTGTTCGCCAGATCCAGGCTGGTAAGAATTTCGATTTCAGAGTTAATGACCGTTTCTCCGTGAACATCTCCAGACGAGGATTGGGAGTCCGGGCCTATTTGCTCCGGAGGTTTGTTTTCATGCACATATTTAATCATCAGTCTGGCCTCGGACTCATACGGGACGGGCCAGAACCCGCGCACCAAAAGGGTGGCGGCCACGGTCACGGCGGACAGTATGGCAATCAGCCATTTGTGCCGAAACAGAATATAATAAACATCGCCCAGGGTGATCCCTGGCGGTGGCGGGGCTGTTTGTTTTGGATTCATGAATCTACCAATGTGCCAGTGTTGTTTTCACGATAAATGGGGGTATAAAATCCGGCCGGCCAGACGCAGCAGCGGCAACGGCAGCCGCGCGAAGATCTGGTTGAACCACCCTTCCGCGCGGTCAACGCCGCTGACAAATCCTTCGGATGAGAAATCATACCTGCAATATCGCACAGTTTCCTCGGATGCGCCCAAAGAAAGTTTAAAGCGCCGCAGTCCTTCGTTGGCCAGGGAGGTCCGGCCCAGGTGCATTGTCGAGATTCCCCGCGTGGCATAGTGTCGCATGGCTGCCCACATCATCAGATGATTGGGCCGTAATTGCTGGAATGCGTAATCAGAAGCCCCATATTTGTAAAGCGCCTGCCGGCCATGACAAAAAAAAATCGCCGCCGCCAGCGGCTGGTCCTTCAACCGCGCGGTTGCAACAAATCCCTGACCCGCGTCAAGAACATGGCGCTGAATGTTTCCGAAAAACCGGAACGGTTGCGGCGGCAGCCCGTGACGGCGGCGCGTCCGGCAATGCAGCGCATAAAAAGTTTGTATCGCCTCCGAACTGCTGCTGAAATCGACCTGCATCCCCGCCGCCTCGGCTTTGCGAATGCCCCGCCTGACAGCGCTGTCGAGACGTTTGAAAAGGTCATCGACTCCGGCGGCAAGATCGATTACATGGCCATGGAAAGCCAGCGAGGGGGAAGCGCCAACCCACCCATCACTGGCGCTTCTGCACTCAAGATATTTCCAGTGTCGTTCCCAGCCCGAGTCCATGGCTGCCTCATACAGCGCCCCGCCGTCCTGGTCCCGGGCTTTGAGGGCGGGACAAAAATCTGTGAAAGGCAGTGAAACGCCGCGGCGTCCCGTCCACCGGCTGGAGACTTCCATGATGGGAAGCAACCCGGCCAGTTGCCGGCCGTCGAAACGGCAAATATAGACGGGGGTATGTCCGTAAGTTTGCCGGAGCACCCGCGCCCAGCCGGTTCCATGGAAAATGGACGCCCGCGCGTGGGCCGCCAGGAGCGAATCCCATCCGGGATATTGCAAGGGATCAACCACGACGGGCGCCTCAGGCAGGGACTGGTCGGATGATCGCTTGGTTTCTTCATGTTCAGTCGGGGGCATTATTTTAGACAGTTGCTGACGGGCCTTCTGCTGCTGATGCACAATTTCAATTCATCGGCCACGGTGTGGATTTGCGCGTTGGTCAACTCGGGAAACATCGGCAGCGACAGAAACTCCTCCGCGCATGTTTCGGAGACCGGGAAGGATCCCTTTTCGCAGCCCAGGAAACGATAGGCGCCCTGCAAATGCAAGGGGATCGGGTAATGAATGGCGCAGGCAATGCCCTTGTCGGCCATGGCCTGAAGAACTTGATTGCGGTTCCGGACGCGAACCGCGTAAACGTGATAGACATGGCGTCCATGAGGCGACTCGAAAGGGGTGATGATTTCCCGGGTTTCGCCGAGGAGCTGATCGTAAAGCAGGGCGTGGGAGTGGCGCTTGACGTTGCCAACATCCAGGTGCTTGAGCTTGACACTGAGAACGGCGCCCTGAATGCCATCCATCCTGGCGTTCCAGCCAATTCTGGAATGATAGTATTTGCGGTGTTGGCCGTGATCGCGCAAAATCCGGACTTTTTCGGCCAATTCCTGATCGCCGGTCACGACAGCGCCCGCTTCGCCCAACGCGCCCAGGTTCTTGCCGGGATAAAAGCTGAAACAACCAGCCACCCCCATGGCGCCGGCGTTGCGCCCCTTGTAGAGGGCGCCGTGCGCCTGGCAGGCGTCTTCAATGACGGGGATGCCGCGCCGGGCCGCGATTTCAAGAACCGGATCCATGTCGGCGCACTGGCCGAAGAGATGAACGGGAATGATGACTTTGGTTCTGGGGGTGATGGCGGCTTCGAGCAAGTCCGGATCCAGAGTGTAAGTGCGCTCGTCAATATCCACGAACTTTGGCCGCGCCCCGCAGCAACTGATGGCCTCCGCCGTGGCCATGAAAGTGCTGGGCACCGTGATGACTTCGTCGCCCGGGCCGACGCCCAGGGCCAGCAAACTGAGCCAAAGAGCATCGGTGCCGTTGCCGACGCCAATGGCAAAGGCCGAACCGCAGTATTGGGCGAATTCACGCTCGAAAGCGGCGACAAAAGGGCCGCCGGCAAACGCGTTGCTGTCAATAACATCGCGGATCGCGGCGTCCAGTTGCTCGCGCATCGGCTGGTGATGGGCGCTGAGATCCAGGAATGGAACCTTCATAAACAGCAGGGTTACCGGGCGGGCGGCCCGGCCGTTTTGATGACGCGGGCGGGATTACCCGCAACAACCGCGCCGGCGGGAACATCGCGGGTCACGACGCTGCCTGCGCCGACCATCGCTCCCGGCCCGATTGTGATGCCACATAAAAGCGTCGCTCCGGAACCGATGGACGCGCCCCGTTTGACATAAGTCGGAATGCATTTCCAATCGGCCTCGGTTTGCAGGGTGCCATCGCCATTGGTTGACCGGGGATAGAGGTCGTTGATAAAAGTGACATTATGGCCGACAAAGACATCGTCTTCCAAAATCACGCCTTCACAAATGAAGGTGTGACTGGAAATTTTGCAGCGGGAACCGATGCGGGCTCCTTTTTGAATCTCAACGAAGGCGCCGATCTTTACGTCGTCCCCGATTTCGCATCCGTACAGGTTGGTGAAGGCGAAAATGCGGACGCCTTTGCCCATTTTAACATCGGGCGCTATCCGCTGGTAGAGCGGGGAATGAGACATGATGCCGGACACCGCGCCTACAGAATAATGCGCGCAGCCTGGGGCCGGGTGGCCGGAGCGGACCACTTGGAGTCTTTTTGCTTGCTGATCCTGCCCTGGGGCTGGGTCAGGCCATCAGCGGGGGTGAGTTGGGAGGCGGGGTGAGGAGTCAGTTCAACGGGACTGCCGCCCAGCCTCAATGATTCGGAGGAAACCTCCAGAATCCTGACCAATTCCAACCCTTTTTCTCCGCTGGTCAATGGCTCTTTGCCGTGGTGGATGCATTCCAAGAAATGCTGGCACTCGGTTTTGAGGGGTTCTTCCTGTTTGAGGTAGGGGGCGTAGGTGTCGCCGTAGTGATAGGCGTAGTGAAACTCGGCAAACGTGTCGTAGTGCGGCGGCCGCTCGACGCGCGCGTCAAAAATCCTGATCTTTTCCTGCTGGGCAACATCGTCGTAAACGATCATGCGTTTGCTGCCAACGATGGTCATTTCCCGGACTTTGCGCGGATCCAGCCAACTGCTGTGAATGATGGCGGAGCGGTCCTTGCGAAAACTCAGGCTCATGGAAGTCACGTCTTCGACCCCCGGGGTGACGTGGGCGCTGCCGCGGCAGTTGATGCTGTAAGGCTGCTCTCCAAGCAAATGCAGAATGATGGAAATGTCGTGCGGGGCCAAATCCCAGGCAACGTTGATGTCCTTTTGGAACAGGCCGAGGTTGAGGCGGCGGGCGCAGATGTAACGAATCTCCCCCAGGTCGCCGCGATCCACAATCTCCTTGATCTTCCTGACGGCGGGCGAATAAAGGAAAGTATGTCCTATCATCAGAACGAGCCCCTGCTTGCGGGCAATTTCAACCAACTCGGCGCACTGCGCGGAGGAGGACGCCATGGGCTTTTCAATCAGCGTGTGTTTCCCCGCCAGCAAACTGGCCTTGGCCATGGAGTAATGCAGTTTGACCGAGGTGGCAATGACAACGGCATCAACGCCGACGCCGTTGAGCATGACTTCATAATCTCTTTCGCTTTTGACTTCGGGATACAAGGCGGAGAGGTGCTTGAGGCGCTCATGACTCAAATCGCACATCATCTCCAAGCTGCATTCTGGCAACGACCGGAAATTGCGCACAAGATTTGGACCCCAATAACCACAGCCAACCACTCCGACTTTGATTCGTTTCATATTTTCTCTGATTTGTGAATTCTTGAGCTAATTAGCAGAAAGCAGGAACCATGCCCTTGCACCCTGCATCGGGCGTTTTCATGGGGAAATTTTCAATGGCTTCTCAGGAGTAACGGAGGCCGTTTTGGCGCCTCCTGTTTTCATTTCCCAAACCAGGGCCAAAATGGCCGGAATGGTCAGGGCAATGATTTTCAGATCGAGCCAGAGGGATTTATGCTCCACATAATAGAGATCCAGATTGATCTGTTCCTCGAAGGTCGTGTTGTTTTTGCCGCTGATTTGCCACAAACCCGTCAGGCCGGGCGGGGCTTCGCACCGGCGTTTGTGGCGCGGGAGGAACAAATCGAATTCGTAGGGCGTGCAGGGCCGCGGGCCAACCAAACTCATTTCGCCGCGCAAAATGTTGATCAGTTGAGGCAGCTCATCAATGCCAAGAGACCTGAGAATCAGACCGCCGAAAATAAGCCTCTTGTCACCGTGACAGTCCAGTTTCTTGGTGGGGTGGTTGGAGGTTATCAAGTGCTTGAGATGGGCCTGATGAACGGCGGTGTCCGCATTGATCTTCATGGTGCGGAACTTCAAACACATGAAGCCTTTCCCGAAAATGCCGATGCGCTGCTGACGGAAAAAGGCGGGGCCGGGAGACACCAATTTGATAAAGAGGGCGATGAGCACGCCCAAGGGCACAAGCACGGGAAGGGCCAGCATGACGCAGGTGACATCAAGAATCCGTTTCCACAATGGAAGCGGGTTCTGCATGGCAACGGGCAACGAGCCTTGCTGGTCCGCCCGCATGGAATAATCAATGCCGATTGAAGCTGCCTCGCGTGACTTTAGCATTTTAATCTAAAATAAAAGCCGAATGCCCATAACAGGCCCGGCCAGGTTCGCCCAATTTTCGCGTGCATCAAAACCATTAAAGATTAAACTGTCCAAATATATCCCTTCAATCATCCCTTGAATTACCATTGACTTTTCACCCAAAGCTCCGCACTTGATGGCGGAGGTCGTTTCACCATCTTTTTCGTTTAATTCCCTTTTGCCCATATAATCACTGTCCTGATGAGACGGGTTAACTCGCGGCGGCAACGTCCGCCGGATCGATTGTTGCCAGCAACGGCAGGAGGTCTGCCACCCGCCGGTTTTCAATCTTCAACGATTTTCGATCCACTTCTGTCAAAGTTACCCTGCCTAGAAAATCAAGCAGAATCTGTACCCTTTGCCCGGCTGATAATGCGCGAACCACCATCCCGGAAAATCCAAAAAAAGCTCCCTCGACAATGGTCACTTCAGCCCCGGGAACAACGCCGTCTTGAACGATCATTGGTTGTTCAGACTCAAAGCATTGCTTCAATTCCTCAATCGCGCTGTCCGGCACCGCCGGAATCTTCCGCCCGAAATGCACCAAGCTGCTGATGCCCGTAACGTGGCGGATTTCATCCAGCCGATTCTCAAGAATGCAACGAATAAAAATGTAACACGGGAAAAGCGGTTCGACAACCCGCATCACGCCCCGCCGCGTTGCCCTCTCCATCCGCAAACGGGGATGGAAAACTTCCAGACACATGTTCCTGCTGACATTGGCCGCCACAATGTGTTCGTGCTTCGGCTTTGTCCTGGCACAATACCATGCTGGATTTGAAATTTGCATCAACTCGAATGTCAAATCGGCCCACACCCAGATCCTCTGGGTTGGGGCCCAGTCTTTTATCGTTCAGCCAATCGCACCCATGTCAGGGTGCGCGAACGAAATTGGCGATCCTGCCCTGCTACATGGCAATCCTGCCGCAAACCATCAATAATGACTACAGGATACCGCACATCTCGTCAAGCGTTTTTTTGCATTGTTTCGCAATCGCCATATTCAGTTTTTGGACACTTTCCGGCACCACCCCGTGTATTAATTCGATCACCGTGTTCATTGCGGAACGCTGCCGCCCTTCCGCGCCATTGCACCTTATCAGTTGCAATACTTGCGCAATAATACAGCACATCTATACCATGTCAATAGATTTAATCTTCTTTTCCAAGTGTCCCCCAAAGCCAAAACGCATCGCCGATAGCACCTTGTCCTGGAAATCCGCGTTGCCGCGCGACATGAACCGTTCGTAAAGCGCCGTGGTCAGCACCGGCACCGGCACCCCTTCGTCGATGGCGGCCTTGATCGTCCACCGGCCTTCGCCAGAGTCCGAAACCCGGCCGGCAAATTGCGCCAGTTTGGGATCCCTGGCCAGCGCGTCGGCTGTCAGGTCCAGCAACCACGAGGCGATCACGCTGCCGCGCCGCCAGACCTCGGCGATGTCGCCCAGATTGAACTCGTATTGGTAATTCCCCGCATGACGCAACGGCGTCGTTTCCGCGTCGGCTTCGCCTTGTTTCTTTCCGATGTTGGCGTCGCGCAGAACGGCCAATCCCTCGGCGTAGGCGGCCATCAGTCCGTATTCGATGCCGTTGTGGACCATTTTGACGAAGTGTCCGGCGCCATTCGGCCCGCAATACAGATAACCTTGCTCGGCAGTGCCACCGGGCTTTTCTCGTCCGGGCGTACGCGCGATATTGCCGATGCCCGGCGCCAGCGTGGCGAAAATGGGGTCCAGGCGCTGAACCACCGCCGGCTCGCCGCCAATCATCATGCAATAACCCCGCTCCAATCCCCACACCCCGCCGCTGGTCCCGACATCGACATGGTGAATTCCTTTGAGCAACAGTTCCTGCGCGCGCCGGATGTCATCCACATAATAGGAATTGCCACCGTCAATGAAGGTGTCACCCGCTTCCAGAGAAGGCAGGAGGCCGGCGATGGTCTGGTCCACGGCCGCCGCCGGCACCATCAGCCAAATGGCGCGCGGCTTGGCCAGTGTCTTCACCAAATCAGCCACCGAGGCGGCCCCGACGGCCTTGTCTTTTGTCAAATCCGCCACCGCTTGAGGCGACCGGTCAAAGACCACGCACTGGTGGCCATCGTTCATCAGCCGCCGCACCATGTTGGCGCCCATCCGGCCCAAGCCGATCATGCCAAGTTGCATTGTTGATTTCATGGCGTTTCCTTCCATTTTCGATAGAGGCGAATCAGGTGGTTGGTTGAGCTGTCATGTTTGAGCCGGGGTGGAGTTTTGCTTTCCAGTTC
>Ga0326727_10004832_pt1 | contig 39585 bp, 25 predicted proteins | sample MB2enrmetagenome_FD_207643 | JGI IMG/M metagenome (GOLD analysis project Ga0326727, IMG submission 207643) | Lab enriched peat soil microbial communities from McLean, Ithaca, NY, United States - MB29MY | ecosystem: Environmental > Terrestrial > Soil > Wetlands > Peat | place: USA: New York...
CGGCCACCACCCCGGCGCGGATGGCGTCCAGTTTTGGCGCGGCGGCCAGATGGCGTTGCAACAAAATCTCACGGGGTGTTTTCATGGGCGGTCTTCCTCCAGGAGTTTTCGCAGTGCGCTCTTGGCGTAATGCAGCCGCGATTTGACGGTGCCCAGGGGCGTGCTGGTGATTTCGGCGATTTGTTCCAGCGAAAAATCCTCGACAAAATGGAGCAGCAGCACGGAGCGTTGCGGCGGCGGAAGTTGATTGACAAGGCTCATGAACCCGGCCTCCTGTTCCCGGCGGATGAGAAGCTCGTCGGGGCCGTCCTCCAGATCGGGGGTGGATTCGGCGATTTCCTTGCGCCAGGCGGCGGCGCGGTTCTGTTTGCGCCAGCATTGCAGGCATTTTTGGTGGGCGATGCCGAAAAGCCAGCCGCCGAATTTGGAGTCATCGCGCAGGCCGGCAATGTGGCGGACGGCGGCAACGAAGGTTTCCTGGACGATGTCCAGGCTCGTTTGCTCGTCGCGGACCAACTCAAAGGTATAAACATACAAGGGCAGTTGGTAGCGCCGAAAGAGAACGCTCCAAGCCTCCGGTTCCCCGGCCTTGGCCTGCTGCACGGGCAGTTGTTCGCGTTCAGCCACTACCAGCATTTACATCCAGTAGAATGCCGGGCACAAGAAAAGGTTCAATGGATTGCGGATTGCGGATTGCAGATTCGCAATACAACCGTTGTGCGCCATCTTTTTCCAATCCGCAATCCGCAATCCGCAATCCGCAATCTTTCCTCTCTCCCGCTCCCGCGGGCGAGGGTTGAGAGGCGCGGCGCGGCTAAACTTTGTACTTTTCGGCCACGGTGTCCCAGTCAATCACATTGAAGAAGGCGGCGATGTACTCCGGGCGGCGGTTCTGATACTTCAGGTAGTAGGCGTGCTCCCAGACGTCAAGGCCGAGGAGAGGGATTTTTCCCGCCGTGATCAGCGAATCCTGGTTGGGGGTGGATTCGATCTTGAGGGTCCGGCCATCCAAACAGAGCCAGGCCCAGCCGCTGCCGAAAACTTTGGTGGCGGCGTCGGTGAAGCCTGTTTTGAATTTGTCGAAGCCGCCGAGGTCCTTGTCCATCGCCGCCGCCAGAGCGCCCTTGGGCTGGCCGCCGCCGTTTTTCTTCATCATCAGCCAGAAGGCGGAGTGATTGAGGTGCCCGCCGCCGTTGTTGCGGACGGCGGTGCGGATGTCTTCGGGCAGTTTTTCCCAGCCGGCGACCAGTTCCTCGACGCTCTTGGCGGCGAGATCGGGATGGCCCGACACGGCCTTGTTCAAATTGGCCACGTAGGCGGCGTGATGCTTGTCGTGATGAATTTGCATGGTCTGCGCGTCAATATGCGGCTCCAGCGCGTCGTAAGGGTAGGGGAGCGGAGGCAGTTTGAACGGGCCGGCGGGCGCGGGCGTGGCGGCCGGGGCCGGCATCATGCCGGGCTGGGTTTGAGCCATGATCGCGCCGGCGGAAAACGCGGCGGTGGCAAAGAGGGTTTTCTGAATGGCTTCTCGTCGTGTCATCATAGTGAATCCTTTCCAGGTTAAAGACTGGCGAGTCCTCCGGTTGAGATCTCGCGGCAACTGCTGCGTAAGTATATACCCCGAATCCGCCCTCCGCGCAAGCCTGAGAAAATCTTGAAAACCGCGCTTGACCCGGCCTTCCCGCGGCCTTATGCTCGCGGGTAACTAATGAATGCGCTGCTGAATGTTGGGAGTTCCAGTGTGATCGTCGTCACCGATGGTCACGCCGCCGGAGGGTGTCGCACTTGACGCAATTTTCGACAAACACCCACGGCTGGCAACGGTCGTGGGTTTTTTGATTATTACCTTTCACCAGCCAGTCCTATAAATTTTATGAGCACAAAAATCGCCAATGCCAAAACAACCCCGCCAAAAAAGGCCGCCCCGCGGCCCGAACTGGGCCAAGTGATGCCCGGCAGCGACATCCTGGTCCGGGCCTTGGAACGCGAAGGGGTGGAATGCGTCTTCGCCTATCCCGGCGGCGCCAGCATGGAAATTCATCAGGCCCTGACCCGGTCCGCCATCCGCACGGTTTTGCCGCGGCATGAGCAGGGCGGGGCCTTCGCCGCCGGCGGTTACGCGCGCGCCACCGGCCGGCCGGGCGTCTGCATGGCCACCAGCGGGCCGGGCGCCACCAACCTCGTCACCGGCATTGCCGATGCCTACATGGATTCGGTCCCCGTGGTGGCGATCACCGGCCAGGTGTCGCAGTCCATGATCGGCAAGGGCGCGTTCCAGGAAACCGACATTTTTGGCATGACCCTCCCGGTGGTCAAACACAGCTATCTCATCACCGATGTCAACGACATTCCGCGCATCGTCAAGGAGGCCTTCTTCATCGCCCGGACTGGCCGGCCCGGCCCGGTGCTGATTGATTTTCCCAAGAATTTGCAGCAGGCCAGGACCCAGCCGGTCTGGCCCGCCGAAATCCACCTTCGCGGCTACCATCCCGACCTTCGCGCCGACGAGCTGGCGCTCAACGAAATCATCGGCCTGATCGAGAAGGCGGAGCGGCCCGTGCTGTATTGCGGGGGCGGCATCATCACCGGCAACGCCTCGGCCGAGTTGCGGCAATTTGCCCAAGCCACCCGGATTCCCGTCACCACCACCATCATGGGTTGCGGCGCGTTTCCCGAAACCGATGAACTGTCGCTGCGCTGGCTGGGCATGCATGGCGCCGCCTTCGCCAACTGGGCCGTCAACGGCGAATTCCAGCCCCGCACGAGCCTGGACCAGCCCATGATCCCGCTTCAGCCCGGCGCCGATCTGCTCCTGGCCTTCGGCGTGCGCTTTGACGACCGCGTCACCGGGAAAGTGGAGGAGTTTTGCCGGCGGGGCACAATTGTTCATATTGACATTGACCAGTCCGAGCACCAGAAAAACCGCAAAGTCCACCTCGCTGTGCAAGGCGACATCAAGGACGCCCTGGCGCGGTTGAACGCCATGATCCGCCAGCGCGCCATCAAGAAGAATTTTTCCGCCTGGCACGCTCAAATCGCCGAATGGAAGAAACGCGCCCCCTTCCGTTACGGCGTCACCCCCGAAGTGGCCCAGTCCGATCACATGCGCGAGCATCTGCAGGGCCGGGAAAACGAGGTGATCCTGCCGCAAATGGCGATTGACGAGCTTTACCAACTGACCAAGGGACAGGCCATCATCACCACCGGCGTGGGCCAGCATCAGATGTGGGCCGGCCAATTCTACAAATTCAGCCGCCCGCGCCAGTTCATCACCAGCGCGGGGCTGGGGGCGATGGGCTTCGGCTTTCCGGCCGCCCTGGGCGCCAAGGTCGCCTATCCGGACCAGCAGGTGGTGGACATTGACGGCGACGGCTCCTTCCTGATGAACGTGCAGGAACTGGCCACCGCCCACATCGAGAAAATCGCCGCCAAGGCCATGATTCTCAACAACCAGCATCTGGGCATGGTGGTGCAATGGGAGGATAAGTTTTACAAGGGCAATCGCGGCCACACTTACCTCGGCGATCCCGGCCATCGCGCTGAGATTTATCCCGATTACGTGGCCATGGCCCGCAGCTTCGGCGTCCCCGCCGAGCGTGTCATGTATAAAAAAGACCTGCGCCCCGCCATCCAGCGCATGCTCGATTCCGACCAGCCCTACCTCCTGGACGTCATCTGCCCCTACACCGAGCATGTCACCCCGTTCATCCCGGCCAACCGCACGGTGGCGGACATGGTGTACTAAATGAACCGCCAGGTCCTCATCGGCCGCGTCGTAATGCGTCAGTCTTGGCAGGTAGGGCGCGCACTCTGTGCGCGCCGCGGCGGGTTCCGATGTATCGGGACCCGCCCTGCCTTTTCCCGCTTCGTCACTGACGCATTTCGCCGCGTTTTCCTCCCCGTCCTGCTGGCGGCGGCCGTGCTGCCGGCCTCCGGCGCCGAGATCAAGTTTGATTTTGGCCAATTTCAAACAGGCCGTCTCCCCGATGGTTTTGTCAGCCTGGTCTCCGGACCGGGCCGGCCGGGCGATTGGAAAGTGATGGACGTGCCGGCGCCCCGGGTCATGTCCTCCCTCCTGACCAACCTGTCCGGCCCCATGACCGCCACCGCCAAACGCACCGTTCTGGCCGCCTCTTCCCCCGATGCCGCCCCCGGCCATTGCCCCCTCCTGCTCTACACCAACGAAACCTTCGCCAATTTCACCTTGACAACCCGCTTCAAGATCGTCAGCGGCTCGACCGCCCCGGAGGCCGGCATCGCCTTTCGCGTCCAGGACGAAAGCAATTATTACGTCCTCCGCGCCAGCACGCTCGGAAACCTGCTCTGGTACCGCGTCGTGCGCGGCGTCCGTTACGAGGGACAGGGCATCGGCGTGCAAATCCCCATTGCGCGGGATGAGTGGCAGGAACTGCGCCTGGAATGTTCCGGCAACAGCTTCCGCGGCTTTCTCAACGGCAAACTTCTCATCCCTCCCGTTCGGGACGGCGCTCCCACCAACAACGTCGCCATCAACGACAGCACCTTCGCCGCCGGCAAAACCGGCTTCTGGACGGCGGGCGACACGGCGGCCTGCTTTGTTGACACCACGATTGAATACACCGCGCGCGTGCCGCTTATCAAAACCGTCATTGCCGGCGTGATGAAAAAGAATCCCCGCCTTCTCGGTTTGAAGGTTTATGCGCCGAAGAATTCCCCCACGCCCGTCGTGGTGGCCGACGGCAAGGACGCGGACCTGGGAACCGCCGGCACCAAGACAGAAGAGGATGTCATGGCCAGCGGCCGCACCTACCTTCTCAGACAGAGCGGCTCGGTGGAGGTGACGCAACCGTTGCGCGACCGCAATGGAGAAGTGGTCGCCGTTCTGAAAACCACTATGAACAGCTTCCGGGGTGAAACCACCGACAACGCCGTGGCGCGCGCCACCCAGATCAAACTGGCCGTCGAATCCGGCCTGGCCAACGCGGAGAATATCAACGAATAAACAGTTCGGAGATTTTGGCGGCGATGCCCGCCGGGTTCCTCATCAGTGCTTCGCCGACCAGGATGGCCCCGGCCCCGGCTCGCCGCAGAAACTCCACGTCCTCCCGTCCGGCAATGCCGCTCTCCGCCACCAGCACTCTGGACGCCCGCGTCCCGGCCGGGATGCGGGCCGCCAACCGTCCGGTCAGGTCCAGATCCACCGTGAAGTCATCCAGGTTCCTATTATTGACTCCGATCAAGTCCGCCCCAAGGGAGAGAGCGCGGTCCATTTCCGCCTCGTCATGCACCTCTACCAGCGCGGCCAGTCCGGCGTCGCGCGCCAGCCCGTGCAACTCCTTCAACCGGCCCGGCGGGAGAATGCGCGCGATCAGCAGGATGGCGTCCGCGCCCGCTTCCACCGCCTCCAGAATCTGCCTGGCGTCAATCATGAAATCTTTGCGAAGCAGCGGCAATTTCACCGTGGAACGAATCCTGCCCAAATAATCCAGCGAACCCTGGAAGAACTCTTCATCCGTCAGCACCGAAATGCAGTCGGCCCCGGCGGCCTCGTATTGCCGCGCCAGCCGGACGGGATCGAAATCCGGACAGATCAGCCCGGCGGAAGGCGAGGCCTTCTTGACTTCGGCAATCAGGGCCATCCCGCCGCGCCGGGGGGACCGGAGCGCGCCCAGAAAATCGCGCCGCCCGCCGCGGTGCGCCAGGGCTGCTTGCAGGCCGGAGGCAGTGACGGGCCGCGCCGGCAGCCGGGCGATTTCCACCCGCTTCCGGGCAACGATGGTGTCAAGAATGTTCATCGGGATGGGGGAAACGGAGCGGCGGAGTGATGGAGTGATGGAGTGGTGGGGTGATGGGTGGCGCGACATGCATCATATTCATCACTCCATCACTCCATCACTCCATTACTCCAATACTCCACGTTTCTTCATTCTTCATTCTGCATTCTGCCTTCCTACTCCAGCTCTTCCTTCACTCCGGCCATCCGTTTGACCGGGCAGCCGGCGCGCAGCCAGGCGCTGACGAACGGGTCCAAGTCGCCGTCCATCACCGCCTGCACATTGCTGGTTTCCTGGCCCGTGCGCAAATCCTTGACCATGCGATACGGCTGGAAAACGTAGCTGCGAATCTGGTAGCCCCAGCCAATGGCCCCTTTTTCGCCGTAGAAACGTTCCATCTCCGCCTTCTGTTCGTCCAGCCGCTTGGCGTAGATTTTGGAAATCAACATGCGCATGGCCGTGGCGCGGTTCTGGTGCTGCGAACGCTGGCTTTGCGACGCGGCGACCAGTCCGGTGGGCAGATGCGTGATGCGCACCGCCGTTTCCACCTTGTTGACGTTCTGCCCGCCCTTGCCCCCGGACCGATACGTGTCCACCTGCAAATCCACCGGCGGCAGGACGATGTCCGAATTGGTCTCCTCAATTTCCGCGATCACATCCACGCTGGCGAAACTGGTGTGCCGCCGCTTGTTGGAATCGTAGGGCGAAATGCGCACCAGCCGGTGGACGCCCCGTTCCGCCTTGCAATAACCGTAGGCGCATTCCCCCTGCACCAGCAGCGTCGCGCTCTTGATGCCCGCCGATTCCCCCGGCAGCACGTCCTCCACTTCGACCTCCCACCCGCGCGATTCGCACCACCGCTGGTACATCCGCAGCAGCATGTCCGCCCAGTCGCACGCCTCCGTTCCGCCCGCCCCGGCGTTGATGCTGAGGATGCAATTGTTCCGGTCATGCGGGCCGCTCAGAAAAACCTTCAATTCCAGACCGTCCACCTCCTGGTTGAATTTCCCCAGGTCGCGCTCCAAATCCGCCTGGTGTTTGGCCTGCTCGGATTCCGGCTCCCCCTCGGCCAGCTCGGTCATGACGCGGAAATCGTCCAACTGCTGCTCGGCTTTGCGCAGCGGTTCGATTTTGCGGCGCAGCCCGTTGGCCTCGTCAATCAATCCCTGCGCCTTCTCGTGATTGTTCCAGAAATTCTCCTGTGCCATCAGAACGTCCAGTTCCGCCAGCCGTTTCTCCGCCCCTGGCACGTCAAAGAAACCTCCGCAAATGGACCAATTTATCCCCGGCGGCGGACACCTGCGCTTTTATGATCTCGAACATAACAACCAAAACCTAACCCCCTCAGCGCCAATTTTAAAGCAAAGAGTTGGTGGTTTCCAAAAGGGGGTTGACAGGATTTAGAATCTATGGTCTATTCAGTTACATGAGCCAGCGAAACTCATCTCAAGGCAGCCCCGGAAATCGGGTCGGCGCGAGCCGCACGGCGGCCATTCCAACGTCTTGGTCCAGTCCGTCCTATACGTCCTGTTTGCCCCATGCGTCCAATTCTCGTCGCCCCCCCGCCAACCCGGGCGTTTCCCGTCAAAAACCACGCTTCGGGAGCCTCTCCAGTGAAGGCAAATGAAGGCTGCTGAAGGCAAATGAAACCAAATGAAGGTAAAAAAAATAAAAAAAAAATTATTGCCGAAAATGCTTCCTCGCTGTTTTCGGGGGGATCGCCATGTCCACGGGTTCCCCCGCCCCGGCGACCCCTTTCGCACGCTCTGCCCTCGGGCGGCCTTCTGCGCGAGAGTCTTTCATGGCTCGCGCTGAGTCGCTGAGTTTGAAGAGGAAACCCTCTCGAATCAGGATGAATCAAGGCTAATCAAGGCTAATCAGGAATAAATCGGGGCCAATCAAGCCAAATCAGGCAAAAAATATGAGCAAATCGCCAATGATTGGAGAGGTTTTTGGCGCAAATTCGCTCCCTCCCGCGAAACTTTTCAGCCTCTGGTTGTTTAACTCCTTGGAGTCTGTTATCAAACTAACCGCTTGAGAATGAAGGTGAAAAGATTTTTTGCCCGGGCCAAGGTTTTGCTCCCCTGCATGGCGCTGGCGCTGGGCTTTGCGCGGACCGGTTCCGCGGGGGCGCTTATCGTTACCAATTACCACGACCTCAAAACTGCGGTCGCTGGCGGCATGAGCATCTTCGCCAGCAATGCAAACGTGACTATTTCGGGCGGGGCTTCGATTTTGCAAATCTCCAACACCGTCATTCTCAATGCCACCACCAATCTTGATGGCACCACCAATACCGCGACCATCAACCGCTCCAGCGGCACCGGTCCCATTTTTGTGGTTCTGCCCGGCGGTTCGCTCACGCTCATCAACCTGACCATCTCCGGTGGACTCTACACCAATGGCGGCGCCATTCTCAACCTGGCGGGCGGGACCCTCATCATCAGCAATTGCCTCTTCACCGGCAATACCGCCACCAACTTCGCGGGCGCCGACGGATTGAACGCCACCTCCCAGGGCAACATCAACGGCGGCAACGGCGGCGATGGCCAAAGCGCGCAGGGCGGAGCCATCAGCAGCCAGGGCGTGCTGGAGGTTTTTTACAGCATTTTCGACGGCAACAGCGTCGAAGGGGGCAATGGCGGCAACGGCGGCAACGGCATCCAAAGTTTCGCCTTCGGCGGCAACGGCGGCAACGGGGGCAGCGGCGGCAGCGCGCAGGGTGGCGCCATTGTCTGCTCAGGCCCCACCAACATCATTGTCGCCTCGGCTTTTACGGATAACAAATGCACGGCGGGCAGCGCCGGCACGGCCGGGACCCCGGCCACCGGCGCGTTTTCCGGCAATCCCGGCTCAGGCGGGACTGGCGGCAGCAGCAGCGGCGGCGCCATCCAGGCTTCCGGTCCGGTTTGCATGACCAATTGCCTCTTTTCGGTGAATAGCGCCGTGGGCGGCGACACGACCAGCTTCGGCCAGTCCGGCGGCGCCGCCACGGGTGGCGGCCTGGAGTTGACCGGTTCCACCAAGACCGCCTTCATTGAAAACACCACCTTCAACGAGAACTCCTGCCAGGGCGGCGCCGGCGGCGGCAATTCCGCCCTGGTCTTCCAGCCTGCCGGCAACGGCGGCGCCGCCACGGGCGGCGGATTGGCCAGCGCCGCAACCCTGACGGTCGTGCGCTACTGCACCCTGGCGACCAATACTCTGACCGGCGGCACCGCCGGCGTCAGCACCACCACCGAATCCAATGGCGTAATTGGCCTGACTCACGGTTTCGATCTGGCGCGCACCGCCGGCGCTTTGCAAATGGCCGGCTCCATTCTTTCCGGCGGCACCAATGCCACCGCCACCAACTACTCCACTCTGACCATCACCACTTATCTTACCAACACCGCCCCCAACGGCTCCGGCGGCCTCACCGACCTGGGCTACAATTTCAGCTCCGACACCAGCGTGGCGCTGCTCGCCGCGCGGGGCGGCATTCTCAATACAAATCCCTATCTCGACACCGCCTTGAGCGAGCCAGGCAACATCATCGTCGGCTTGTTGACCGGCTCGCCCGGTCAAACCCTTGCCGTTCTTTCCGGCAGCCCCGCCATTGCCGCCATCCCAGGCATACCGGGCCTGACTTTTCCGGCCTACGACCAAGCGTACCAACCTCGCTCCTCGCCCACCACCATGGGGGCCTATGAAGCCAATCCCCTCGATCTGGCCAGCGCCAGTCCACCGGCAATCACTAATCAGCCATCCGACTTCACGACCAACGCCGGCGGCACCGCTTTGTTTCAGGTCGGTGCCACCGCCACTTCCGCCACGCCGGGTTACCAATGGCAGTTCAATGGAACCAATCTGGTTGACGGCGGCCGCATTTCCGGCGCTCTGAGCAATGCCTTGACCATCAAATCCGTCACCACCAATGACATGGGCAGTTATTCCGTCCTGGTGGGCACCTCCACGCTGATTCCTGGCGGGGTTATCAGCAGCGACAGCAGCATCTTGACAGTCTTTGTCCCCGTGACCATTCAAATTGAGCCTCCCAAGTCCGTCAAACCGGCGCCGGGCGTTCCCTTGAATTTGTCCGTCGCCGCCAGCGGCGCCGAGCCGTTGTCATTCCAATGGTATGTCAACGAAACAAACGCCTTGAGCGACGGCCCGGAAATCACCGGCTCCACGACTTCCAACCTCACCATCTACCCTCTGGCGCCGGACAATGCCGGCTACTATTCCGTCGTCGTGTCCAATCTCTACGGCTCGGTCACCAGTTCCATTGTCACTTTATCCATACCGCGGCCGTCCCTGACCATCCTCCCAACCCTGTCGGGTGTGTTGACGCCCACCCTCACCATCATGGGAACGGCCGCCAGCGAATTTGCCGTGACCAATGTGCTCTGGCAACTCAACGGCCAGCCTTGGGCCGATGCTGATCTTCTCTCCCCGACCAACTGGTCCGCCGACGTAAATTTGCAGCCCGGAACGAATGTTTTCAGCGCGTTCAGCGTGGATCTCCTCGGCCAAGTGTCCCCCACCAACCGCGTCACCATCTTTTTCACCAACTTCGCCACCCTGACCTTGACGACCAACGGCCTTGGAAAAATCACCCCTGTTTTCGCCAACAACTCGCTGGTGGAAGGCCGCAACTACACCCTCACCGCGGTTCCCAGCCCCGGCAATTTGTTTTCCAATTGGACCGGGCCTTACACCACAACCAACAATCCCCTCACTTTCGAGCTGGATTCCGATACGGCGTGGCAGGCCAATTTCGTCACCAACTTTTTCCTCCCCGCCGCCGGAACTTACAACGGCCTGTTCTCCTCCACCAACGGCGTCACCGTCCAATCCGCCGGCCTGATCAGCGGCCTGATTCTCCAAACCAACGGCGCTTTCAGCGGCAAACTTTTGCTCGCCGGAACGAATTACCCGCTCGCGGGGCGATTCGACCTCTCCGGTCAGGCTGCCGTCACGACCGGTGCGGCCACCGCGCCCGGCGGCCTGCTCCAGGTCCAGTTATCCCTGGAACCGGCGCCGGCGAGCCAAATCACCGGCACTGTGTCAAACACAATTTGGACGGCGACTAACCTGCTCGTCGAACTGGCCGGCCGGGGCCTGCCTTCGCCCGAATACACCATGCTGTTTTCCCCGCCCGCCGCCGCCCCGGCCGGTTCGCCCCCCGGCGATGGTTACGCCCTGGCTTCCATTCGCGCGGGCGTGGTCACGCTCGCCGGCGCGTTGGCCGACGGCACGGCTTTCAACGAGACCATGCCTGCCTCGGCCACGGGGGACGTTCCGGTCTGTGCCAGCCTTTACAAAAATGCCGGCCTCCTCTTTGGCTGGGTCAACCTGGCCAATGCGCAGGCGGCTCCGCCCACCAACCTCCTGACCTGGATCAGCCCATCCGGCGCCAGCGCCCTTTATCCCGGCGGTTTCACCAATGCCCTTCCCGTTGAATCCGCGCCCTGGATCGTCCCGCCCGCCAACACCCCGGCCATCCCGTTGACCGGCGGATTGTTGGTCGTCTCCGGCTCCGGCCTTGTTCTCACTTTCGACGCGGCGGTCAGCAACAACAACGCCCTGGCCAAACTCGGCGGCCTTCCCACCAATTCGTTGACAGGCTCCATCAACCCCAAAACCGGCCTGCTCAGTGTCACGTTCGGCAACGGCGCTGGCAAGACCACGACCGCCGGCCTTGGCGTTGTTCTCCAATCTTCCAACAGCGCCGCCGGTTTCTTCGTCACCAAGACCTCCGCCGGATTGATCACTCTCCAGACCAACCTTGCCGGCCTGACCCCCGTCATTTTCCAGCAGCCGGCCACGCTCAATTTCGCGTCCAACATCAACGCAAGTTTCTCCGTCCTGGCCGTCGGCTCGCCCGCGTTGCGCTATCAATGGAGCCTGGATGGCGCTCCTCTGTCCGACGGCGGGCCTATTTCCGGCTCCGCCACCAACCAGTTGAATCTCGCCCCCGCCGTGCTGACCGACGTCGGCAGCTATTTGGTGGTCGTTTCCAACTCCTACGGCTCGGCCACCAGCACTGTTGCCATCCTGGCCGTCCCGCCGCCGGCCTTGACCCTCAAACCGTTCCTTGCCAGCGTGACCTCGCCCGCGCTGACCTTGCAGGGGACAGCCTCCGGCAAGTTTGGAGTGACCAATGTGCTCTATCAACTCAATGGCGGACCCTTGACCGCCGCCTCCGCCGCCGCGCCATGGACCAACTGGTCCGCCTCGCTGACGTTGCAGCCCGGAACCAACATCTTCCGCGCCTTCAGTGTGGACCCGCTCGGCAATCCCTCCGCCGTCCAGACCGCCGTGATATTCTATTCGACACAAAGTTCCATCACCTTGCTCACCTCCGGCCCCGGCACGATTTCTCCGGGTTTCACCGGCAACTCCTTGGCGGTGGGCCGCGCCTATACCGTCACCGCCGTGCCCAACCCCGGCAATTTGTTTTCCAACTGGACCGGCTCAATCAGCAACAACGCCAATCCGCTGACGTTCCTCATGATGTCAAGCATGGAATTGACCGCCAATTTCGTCCCTAATTTTTTCAATCCCTCCGCCGGCATTTACAACGGCCTGTTCTCCTCCTCCAAGGGTGTCGCGCAGGAATCCGCCGGCCTGCTTTACGACCTCGTCCTCAAAACCAACGGCGCCTACACCGGCAAGCTGTACGTGGCCGGAACCAATTTTTCCCTCTTCGGCAGCTTCGATATCTTCGGCCATGCGACGGCCGGCCTCGGCGCTTCCAACGCTTCCGGCGGACAATTACTGCTTGACATGACCTTGCTCAAAGCTCCCACCAACCAGATCATCGGCACTGTTTCCAGCAATAGCTGGTCCGCCAGCCTGTTCGCCGAACTGGCGGGCAACGCCTGGCCCTCGGCCCGGTACACCATGCTATTTTCCGCCTTGAACCCCGCCACCAACATCCCGCCGGGCGACGGCTATGCCCTCGTCACCAACCATGCCGGCCTGCTTTCTTTCACCGGCGCGCTGGCCGACGGAACCGCTTTCACCCCGGGCGTCTGGACTTCCGCGGCCGGCGACGTCCCGATTTATGCCAGCCTTTACAACAACACCGGCCTGCTCTTCGGCTGGATCAATTTGACTAACATGGAGGCCGCTCCGCCCGCCAATGTTCTGACCTGGATTAAAAAGCAGTCCGGTGCGGCCGCGCTCTATCCCGCCGGCTTCACCAATTCACTGTCCTTGCAAGGCGCGCCCTGGACCACGCCGCCCGCCAACTCCCCGGCCATTCCTTATCCGAAGGGAACTCTCTCCATCACCAACATCGGCTTTGACCTCGACTTCACCGTGGCGGTGCTCGGCGACAATTCCGTGGCCAAGCTGGGAGGCGCCCCGCCCAATTCATTGGCCGGTTCCATTGTTCCCGCGACCGGGTGGTTAAAGTTGAGTTTCGGCATCGGCAACGGCGCCGCCACCAATCAGGGATTCGGAGCCGTGCTGCAAGATCAGAACATCGCCGGAGGTTACTTTTTGACCACGACCAACGCCGGCGCCATCATCCTGCAATCTCCCCAGTGATGAGAATTTTCGCGCCTGTTTCTTCCGTCAATTCCCCGGCGTCAGGATTTCCGGCCGCAGCCAGCCGATGGACTGTGCCGGCAGCCGCTGGTCCAGCGAGCCGGGGACCATTTGTTCCAGCCCAAGGTGCCCGTCCACGAACACGACGTTGGCCCGCTGCTGATGCCGGAACTGGCCGTTGGGTTGCGGGCCGGGCTGCCCCGCCTCGTTGTCAATATAATACCATTCCTCGAACATCGGATGCCTTGCCGAGGCCGGCGCTTCCCATGTGTTGACCTGCGCCGCGTCCGCCAGAAAGGCCAGGTTGCCCGGCGCCGCCAGCCGCGTCATGTTCAACGGCGCGCCAAAGATGGAGGAATTGTAGCCGTAATCGCACGTCGGCACGGCGGCCTTCAACTTGAATTGCGGAGAGCCGTAGTCGAAGGCGGGGCAGAAATCCACCCCCGTGCCAAGCCACGGATAGAGCGGGCCGGCCGTCGGATCAAAGGAGCGCGTCTCCTCCGGCCCCGGCCCAAGCAATCCAAACCAATAATAAGTACCATTGGTCGTGGTCGGGCCGGCGTAGGGAAACGTGTTGCCGCCGTTGTCGTCCCAATACATCTGCGCCGCCGCGACGAACTGCCGCAAATTGCTCCCGCACTTCGCCGTTTGCGCCGACAATTTTCCTCCGCTCAATGCCGGCAACAAGATGGACGCCACAATGCCAATCACCGCAATCGTCACCAGAAGTTCAATCAGCGTGAAACCGCCGGCCCGTTTTCTGGCCGGACGTTTCCGTTCACCCTCCGCCGAGGCCTGTCCCTCCTCCACCGCGCGCCCCAGGCATTCGGGGCAAAGGCAGTCGGTGCCGGCCCTCGCTCCCGCCAGCGCGGGAAACTCCCCGCACCAGCAGGCCCTGCTCACGCGGCAGGCAAATCGCGCCCCGCATCGCGGACAGGTTTTTTGTTTCGGCGCCTTCACGGCTCTGGCTCCAATGGATGGAAGTTAATCCGCCCGTACGGCGTTGACCCGGTAAAACTGATGTGGCTGCGTCGAATTTGTGTCCTGCAAAATCAGATTGCCGTTCGTCCCGGCTACCGCCGCCGCGGACGGCTGCCACGTCTGAAGATTGGTGCTGCTTTGCAGCAGGTAATTCCAGCCCGTCTGGCTGGCGAACGTCACCTGGCCCACCCCGTTCACCACCGCCCCCTGCAACAACCCCACCGGCGGCGGCGGCACCACCACCGCCACATTGCCTATCGTGCCGTGGGCCAGCAGCGATCCGGTCGCGCCGGCGTCCGTGTAGCTCTCCACCGCGAAAGAATCCAGATGATAGTCGCCGAAATTTCCCGGGGCGTTTAGAAACGCCTCCACCGGCGACACCACCGCCGTTCCATTGGTGGTGATGGTCAGAACGCATGTTTGATTGGCCGCCGTGTAGTTCATGGTGACACGCATGACAATGTTCGTCGGCAATTCCACCACGCCGTACGAACTGGTGCCGTCCCAATAATAGTCATTCGAACTGTCTATAAAGGACGGCCAGACAGTATTGGTATCTGGAAAGGGCGTGATGTCGTCCCATTGGAAGAAGTCAAATTCCGCCAGATCCGGCTGGGTTGGAAAATAGCTGCCGCGCTGAAAACCCGCGCCCGTCGCCTCCGCGTAATTGAGGAACCCGACGGCCACCTCAAATGTGCGCGGCTGGTTCGGATTGACCCCGATGGCGTAATCGTTGAGCACCAGATCGAACGCCATCGAAAAATCATCGTTCGTGCCCAGGATCGTTCCAATCGGATGATAGAAATAGCTGTTGGACTGCGAAGAATCCCATGTCACCTTCAAATTATGATTGACTGAATCCCATTGGAACAGACTGGCATCCCCAAATACCTGCCAGCCATCCAGCGCCGGGTCATGGCTGAAATCCTCCGACAACGTGCCGGCGTGCAGGGTGCAAACGAACGCGAAGCCGGCCAGGGCCGGCGCAAGGAACAACTTCATTTTCATAACTGGTCTTTCAACAACAATTCGGAACGGTTTGGAGACCAGTGCGGAGCCTGAAAACGAAAAAACCTCCAGACCCCGGCAATCAGAGAATGAAGGCATCCACCGCCGCTGGAAAACAGTTCCAGCGGGCTGGCCTCATCCTTCTCTTTGACGGAGAAGCGGCCCCGCGTAAACGGGACCTGACGAGCATATAGCCATGCTGATGTCCTGACTTTCGGGCTTCAGACCTCACTCCCGCCTTCCCGGCTCCGTTGGGCGGAACCAGTGGCTCTGGAAGATTGTAACCCGTTACAGTGGCGCAACCGTCCTCGAATTTCACGAGGTTCCCAGCGCTGGCTACGGCTGGATGGCAAAAAACCATCCATCAACTATCAAAGAACACCAAATTCATAACTCTCCCCCGCCATGCGCGCAACAACTTTCCGATAAACTTCAAAAGGAATCAGGACAGGGCCGCGGTGGTTTTGGGCCGGTCCATTTTTTCCATCATCTTGCGCAATTTTCTGATGGCCGATTGCTGTATTTGACGGATGCGCTCGCGGGTGACGCCGAATTTCTTTCCGACGTCCTCCAGGGTGGCGTCGCCGTTGGCCTTGCCATCAAGATTGAAGCGCAGCGCCAGGATGGCGGATTCCCGCGGCGGAAGCTTGGCCAGGACTTCCCGCAGGAGGTGGACGTCGGCCCGGCCGGCCATGGCTTCAAACGGCGAGCCGGCCCGCTCGTCGGCGATGATGTCGGAGATGCGATTGTCGGAATCCTCACCCAAAGGGGAATCCAGGGACATGGGGGCGACAGCCGCCGTGCGATATTGGCGGACGCGCGCGGTGGAGATGCCCAGTTCGCCGGCAATCTGGTCGTCGTCCGGCTCGACGCCGAGAATCTCCTGCAGCTTCATGGCGGTGCGGCGGATGTGGGCGACTTTGTCCACCACATGGACGGGCAGCCGGATGGTCTTGGACTGGTTGGCCAGGGCGCGGCGGATGGACTGTTTGATCCACCAGGCGCCGTAAGTGGAGAATTTGGCGCCCTTGGCGGGATCAAACCGTTCCACGCCCTTCATCAGGCCGATGTTGCCTTCGTTGATGAGGTCCAGGAGGGGCAGGCCATAGTTTTCGTAGCCGCGGGCGATTTTGACGACGAGGCGCAGATTGGCTTTGATCATTTGCTCGCGAGCCTTGGCATCGCCTCTTTTAATGCGCTTGGCCAGTTGAATTTCTTCCTGGGGCGTCAACAGGGGCGTCTGCCCCACCTCCTGAAGGTAGAGGATCAGGCCGGAATTCTCGTCATACGTATCCCGTTCCATCTCAGGCAGTTGCGGGATGCGCTCCGGCAACAAGGCCGGCGTGGGAAGGACTTCAACCGGGGCCAGGGCGCGCGCCCGCACGCGCTTCCGCGAAACGGAGCGTGACCGGGCCAGACCGGGCGGCCGGTTGACCTTGCGCACACCGCATCGGTCGCGGCGTCGCTGGCCGCGCCGGGGTGCTAATGTCATTGGTGCAATCATATCGGAGTCATTATCCTCGGATCGTAATATAGCCTAATTTTGCGCATTTGCTGGAAAAAATTGCGAAATTCTCCCAAATCAGGCGGAAAACTCGTGGTCAGCGGGCCGCATTGAGGATTTCGCGGATGAGGTCGTCGCTGGTCCAGGAATTGCCGGGGATGATCTTGCGGACGCGGCCAGACGCATCCACCACGACGGTGCGGAAATCGTGGGAGATGGTTTCCCCGGTGATCTGGAAGTGTTCGCCGCAACGGCCGGCCAGGTCGGTGATGTCGGCCAGGCCGCCGGTGAGGAAGCTCCAGCGGGCGGGATCGTAATGGCAGCGCTGGGCGTATTCTTTGAGGATCGCCGGAGTGTCGTTGGCGGGATCAAAGGAGATGGAAAGGAGCCGCCAGCGGGCGGGCGCGTCGGGCGTGCTCGGGAGTTTTTCGAGCACCTGGGAGAATTTGGAGGACAAAAGCGGACAGGCGTTCGGATAGGGGCATCTTGTAAAGAAGAAAGTAAAGACCGCGACGCCGCCCTGATAGCCGCTCAGGCTGACGGCCTGGCCCAGTTCGTTGGTGAGATGGTAATCGGGCAGGAGGCCCCCCTCCGCCAATTCCGGCGGCGCGACTCTCCATTGGGCCGGCGGCGGCGGGGCGGGGGCGGGAACGGCGGCCAAAGGCGCGGCGTTCTCCAATTTTGAGACGTGCTCGATCCAGCCATCGTCGGCGGTAACGACAAGTTGAAAGGCGATGGAGTCCCCCGCCTTCAGGCCGCGCAATTCACGGGCATCCTTCACGGTAAAGGGCATGGTCATGGCAGGCATGTAGTTTGGGATGGCGGCGTGTTGGATGACGACGGTTCTCCCATCGGGTTCCAGGACCTGGACCAGGCCGGTGACGGAAAAAACCTGCCGGGCGGGGGTGGTGGTCTTCGAGTCCGCCGGCTGGCGGCAAGCGGTAAGCAGGAGAAGCAGCAAGGCAGGGAACCAAGGCATTGTTCTCATGGCGTATAAGTTATTCATGGAGAGGAACTTGAGTTGATTTGCCGCGCCCCTCAAGGCAGGGTCGCATCGCCGAGGCGACCGCTTCGGCAAGGACCAACCACGGACGGCGGCGAGCCATCCCTACCAAGTCAATTTCAGTGGCCACGAGTTTATTTAAACCGCTCTGGAAACCCTGATTGCGCATTTTTTCACCAAGAATTTTTTTTATTTTTTTTACCTTTATTTGCCTTCAGCAGCCTTCAGCAGCCTTCATTTGCCTTTATTGGTGAAGGTGCGGAAGGGGCGTTTGGCGGGGTTTTCCGCCCCTTTTTCCGCCGGGCCTGTTTGGCCGGTTTTGACCAGCCGGCGGCGATCTCTGAGCATACTTACGTTTCTCATGGAGAGTATATAACCATAGTTTCTAATTTTTGTCAACCTGCTTTTTACAGGCTCTTGGGAGGCCCTGTTTTTGCGGCAGGAGGGCCAGCACGCGGCTTCCCTATCACGGTGCCCGACTGCGAACCGCGCCGATTGCGTGGACGACAGGATGCGGTTGATGTGGTCAACCAGCTTTTCCTTGCGATTACCAATCTATTTTCAAAACACGCTCTAAGCGGCAGAGACGGCGGGATCGCGGCGATGGTTTCGTGAATTGGCGCTGAAATATGCGGTGGCGGGATGGCCGCCGCGCGGCCAGCCGCAAACAAAGGACTTGAACATGAGCAAACTGAGGGAACAGAGAGAAAACTCCGTTGTCTCCGTTTCCTGTTATCACAGGGGCGGGACGGCGGCAGGGGATGCGGATCGAAGCGGCCGTAGCGGAGACGTGCGGAGGAGAGCAAATTGAGCCGCGAAAAGGCGCAGAAGTCGCAAAAGAACAAGTCAGAAAGATGGAGTCAGAAAGATTTTTTTGACTCCATTTTTCTGAGATGCGCACAGAGAGCGCGGAGAAAAAAAACTCCATAAGTTCCTATCTCTGTGCTCTTTGCGTTCCTTTGCGGCAAAAATCTTGTTGGAATTGCGTGATTTTTTCTTACAGTGGCACGGATTTCACGGATGAGGCAAGGATCCGATAACGCAAAGGCGCGAAGGTGCCGAGACGCCAGCCAAAGCGATCATTGAAATTGAACAGGAGGCCGCAGAGGCCACGGAGAGAGGAGTGGGAGCAAAAGAAGACCATTGCGCGCAGACGACGCATCCGCCTTCGCCAAGCCTACGGCGGACGAGGATTCACGCAGATTGCTTCTCTGATTGCGGGGAGAAGACCGCCCCTTGCGTCCTTTGACAGGATTGACAGGATGCCCCTTGTCCCGGATGGAAATCCTGTCCAAGGAATTCATCCTCCCAAGCTCCAATCTCAAATCGCGGCCGAAATAACTCTTTGGCGAGGATCGGGATCGTCATTTTTCGGTTGACTCCGTGGCCGCCGCGGGATTAGGCTCCTCCCGTGGCCCGAATAGCGCGCATTCCACGTCCGGGAGCGATCTGCCATGACCTGAATTGCGGCGACCGGCGCGAGACCGTTCTTGCCGGCAATCAGGACCGGATGCGCTTCCCGGAAACCTTGGAGTGCCGGGGCAAGGGCGACTCCAGGAAAGGCGCCACTGGCCTTGGAATGGCGCGGCTTTCAAAATCATGACGATCCCACGACCCCTTTACGTCGTCGCCTATATTCCCGCTCTTGCCCCCGAGCCGGGCGGTCTGATATAGTCGCGTTCATGGCCGTAGGCGATGTCCGCACTCACGAAGTCACATTTTGCAGCCGCGTTGCAAAGTGGGCTGAGAATCTGTTTTCGCAAAACCCATCGTGGAATTTTGTCCGTGCGGAAATCGAGGAGACGGTCAAACGCAAGCGGTCTGACTTGCGGATTTACGGGCCAAAGAATCGGCTTGTGCTGGCAGGAGAAGTGAAGTTGCCGGGGACTGCCGAGGGCCGCAACGCCTACAGTTTTGATTTAATCGGCGACGCCTTTCAAAAAGCGTCCAATCTTGGCGCGGAATTTTTCTTCACTTGGAACGTCAACAAGCTCGTCCTGTTTGACTCAAAAAGATGGAATGTTCCGATCATGGAGCGACGATTAAACGAGTGGGATTTAGGCCTTGACCTGGACAAGCCGGAAGATGTTTCCCGACCGGAAGTTGAAAATCGCATCCAAGAACTCCTCGGGACGTTCTTCGCGCAGTTCCACGAAATCGCCGAAGGCCTCAAAACAGATTGGGCGATGCCGCCCGACCAGTATTTCATCAGGGCGTTTGAAAGCCATATCGGCTGGCCGGTGAAACTTACACGGGAATATCTCACGGAAAAATCTGCCGCGAACAAATCTTTTGACGCTCACTTGCAGGAATGGATGTCCAAAGATCAGGGTTGGCAGGTCGTTCGCAACGATCAAAACCTCTGGCGCACGCTGATTGACCGCGCGGCGCGCACGCTCTGCTACGTCTTCTCAAACCGCCTTCTGTTTTATGAATCGGTCCGCCGGAATTTCAAGAATTTGGATGAAATCAAAATTCCCAAAAAAGTTTCCGCACCGGGCGAATTGGACGTTTATTTCCGCAAGGCGTTTCAAAACGCCGTGGATGTAACCGGGGATTACGAAACGCTTTTTTATCCCGCCGAAAAAGATTGGGCTGGCACGCTAATTTTCGCCCACGAATTCGCGGCAGACGCCTGGCGCTCCGTTTTAGGGGAACTTTACCAGTTCAATTTTAAAGAAATTCGCACGGACATTTTGGGCGGCATTTTCCAACGCATGATCGCCCCGGAAGAACGCCACAAATTCGGTCAACATTACACGAACGAGGACCTGGTTGATGTGGTGAATGCATTTTGCATCCGTAGAGGGGAAGACGTTGTTTTCGATCCCGCTTGCGGCTCCGGCAGCTTCTTGGTTCGCGCCTATCATCGCAAGGCATATTTGAACCCCAGCGGCACCCATCAAGACCGCATTGCGCAGATCTATGGGGCGGACATTTCGCTTTTCGCTGCTCACCTGGCCACGCTCAATCTGGCCTCGCGCGACATTAGCGAAGAGGAAAATTACCCGCGCATTGCCCGCCGCAGTTTTTTTGAGGTCCGAGCGGACAAGCCGTTCTGGCAGTTGCCTTGCGGCTTGCGCGGCGAGAAAACCGTTGAACCGATTTTCCTTCCGAAACTCAACGCGGTTGTCGGCAATCCGCCTTACGTCCGCCAGGAATTGATTCCAAGGCGGGGAGACAAACCCAGGCCCGGGCCGATGCAGGCGAAGGAAGATTTGTTCGATCTCTGCAAGGAGCTTTGGAGCGTGGAACTCACCGGGCGGAGCGATTTGCACTGCTACTTTTGGCCCGCGGCCACAGCATTTTTGAAAGACGACGGCTGGTTTGGTTTTCTCGTTTCGTCAAGCTGGCTGGATGTGGAATACGGCTTCGCCTTGCAGGAATGGGTTTTGACGCATTTCAAGATTCACGCCATCCTGGAAAGCAACGCCGAGCCGTGGTTTGAAGACGCCCGTGTGAAAACGTGCGCCGTGATTTTGCAGCGTTGCGACGATCCCAAAGAACGCAACGAACACTCGGTCAAATTTGTCCGTCTTGACGCGCCGCTGGCGGAAATTCTGGGTGACCGCGCCGATGAAAACTCCCGCCAGACCGCCGCTGAAAAATTCCGCGACATCATTTCACGGTGCAAACAAGGCACGGCGCGCGGGCGGTTTCGCATCGTCGTGGTTCCGCAGAAGAAACTTTGGGAAGACGGTTTGCGCGCGGGGAAATTATTCGCCCTGCAAAAACAGCGCGACCTGGCGGAAGGCGTTGTCCACGGCGCCAGCGATGACGAGAACGAGGAAAACGGGAAAACCTATGATGAAAACGGCAACGGGTATTTGCACGACGGAGGCGGAATCGGTTACGGCCAGAAATACGGCGGCGGCAAATGGGGAAAATACCTGCGCGCGCCCGATCTTTATTTTCAGATCATGGAGCGTTGCGCCAGCCGCTTTGTGCCGCTGGGCGAGATTGCCACGATCCGTTTTGGCGTGAAAAGCGGCTGTGATGCTTTCTTCATGCCGCGCGACGTTTCCAAGGACCTTCTGAAAAGGTATTCAAATTTGCAATGGAACGACGCCCCCTTGCACACGCACTGCAAGCGCGACGAAGTCGAATCGGGCGATGTAAAATTGGTTGAGGCCGGAGATGGCACAGTGCATCCCGTCGAAAGCGAGTACTTAAAGCCGGAACTTCACAGCATGATGACCATCCACAGGCCGCTCATTCAAACACACGAGGCGGAATCGCTTGTTTTGATGGTCAACAAATCGAAGCCAGCCCTCCATGGCACTTACGTACTGAAGTATCTTCGCTATGGAGAAACAAATCCCGTAACGACAAACAAGAAAGCCAACGCCACCACTGTGCCAGAGCGCGCGACGTGCGCAAATCGCAATCCGTGGTATGATTTGTCTTACACAAGACCGGGGCATTTGGTTTGGGCGAAAGGCCAGCAATACCGTCACATCGTTGTTTTCAACCAGAACAATCTGACTGCAAATTGCCGGCTTTACGATGTAACGTTGGTTGACCCCGAGCCAGACGAGCCTGAAATTCTCGCTGCAATTGCCAATTCAACCCTGGTTGCGTTTTTCAAAACCTTTTACGGGCGTTACACCGGCACCGAGGGAAATTTTGAGATGATGGTGATTGACGCAAATCTTCTGGAAATTCCCGACCCGCGCACCGGGCCAAAGGCCGTTGCAAAAAAATTGCGCCAAGCCTTTGCCAAGCTCTGCGCACGGGATGCCGGCGGCATGGTGGAAGAAGTCTTCATGGAGTGCCGCTCATCGGAACGCATCAAGAAACTGGCGAAAAATCCGGTGGAATTGCCGAATGAATTGAGAATGCCAGACCGCCGCGCGCTCGATTTGGCCGTCTTTGAATTGCTCGGTGTGGCCGGAGCCGGCGAACGTGAAAAATTGGTTGACGAATTGTATTACGAAACCGCCAACCACTTCCGGCAAATCCGCATTGTCGAAGTCCAAAAGCAGGAACAGCGCGCCAAATCCGATGGCCGCGAATTTCGCACGGACGAACTTGCCGCGGACCTTTGGGATAGCTTGCAGGACGACGAAAAGGAGCCGCTGGCGGTTTGGCTGCCAAGGCAAGTTGACGACGGTTTTCCTGTGAACATTCCCGAAGGTGAGGCTCGTCTGCCAGACCCCGCCGATTTTTTAGAAGCCAGCACGGTTTTTTTCCGCCTGCCCGGCACGGACGAAGCTGCTTTCAAGCCACTCCCATTTCCGAGCCGCGCACACGCGGAATTAGTCTATTTCGCATCGCAGCAAAAAATTCACGGAAAAATGGCCTTGCCCAAATCCGAAAAGGCGGCGCAAGAATTGTTCACCAGCGCAACGGCGCGATTGAAGGCCCTGACAGCAAAAGCGGATGAACTCGCCCGCAGTCGTATCAGTGACGAGCGAAAGGCGATGGACTTGTCGCGGTTGCTGGTGCATTGGATGATTAACGGCAAGCCAAGCCGTGAGCCAAGCCCAAAGCCGTCAGACAGGAGCCAGGCAGCATGAAGCGGGAGCGCGGCCTCCACACGATCGAGAACGAAATCGGTCTCGCGCCCGAGGCCTTCAAGGTCTTTCAGGAAAGGCCCCAGCATGGTGAGCGCCTCCCCCCCGAGCGTGCCGTGTCCGAAAGCGCCAGCCGCGCCGACGACTCCGCCCGAGTGGTTCTCGCGCCACAAGCAAAGAAGAGCAGGATTAAGCCACGGGGGCCTTGAGCTGGCTTTGTCGCTCACGAAAAGAAGGGAGCATCTTTAAATGTTCTCCTATCTGAACACCTGGAAATTTAATGAGAAGCGGAATCTGTTCACTAAAATTAAAAAGCGTGGATTCCTGGCCCCAGTAATAAAAATAAAAAGGCTGCCCATTATCCTCGGATCGGTTGTCTTGACCCTTGCCAGTAAATACAACAATCCAACAGGGAGGGCTAACGAAGTTTACACCAAACCAAAAAAAGTAATTGTCCAGCGGAACAATCTGCCCATCTTCACGTCTCCAACCCAAGAGCAACGCACACTGACCTAGATCAATAGGTTCCGTGGGACGAAAAAGAATTCGTTCGAGTCCCGGCGTGCCTGGGTCAGCGACAGTCACTTTACCAAATTCAAATAGAGGGGGGATTAACATTGCCTATTTTGTCGTTTGACTGAGAGGGCCAAAAACCCACAACCAGCAAGGTGAAACCCAAAACGACGCCCGCCAATCCAAAACCAATTGGTCCTGTTACGAGAAGAGGAATCCCCGCCCCAGCCACTATGCCGCCAATGGCTGCGACAATGCTCTGAGTTTTGCCTTTAGAAGAGTCTTTCCGAAGTGCGACGCCGAGAACGGCGCTTCGTTCCTTCTCACCATAATAAGATTGCATCCAATTCTCAGCCTTTTTACGAAGTTCGCGTTTTTCCGTTTTTGATTCTTCCAGGTCAGCTTCGAGGCGGCTCGCGTGACTGCAAAGGAGCAGCATGCCAGCTTCACTCTTGATCTAGCTTATATCTTGTAGCGTCTTCGTCAGAGGGATTGGCGTAATGCCGCCCCTTCCTGGTGACGGGACAAGAATCTCCAGATCAACAGGCTTGGCCTCCCGTTGCGCTGAAGGAGTCCCCATCAACTTTTCGTCGTTGGACGTGGGAGCGATTTCGTCGGAACCCATATCTAGCGATTCTTGACTTTCTTGAGCAGGAGGTCAAGTTTGAAAATTTCAGAGCGAGGATTTCCATGAACGGGTTCCTGGTATCCTCATATTTTGTGAGCAAGCGGCTTACCGCCATCATCGTGTCGCGCCCGGCGAAGCAATGGCTCAACCTTGCCTGGTCCCTCATCCGTCGCTGGCGCGCAACCTTCTCCCGCCTCCCGGCGGGCGGAGGGGGAGTGCTGCCCCCATGAGCACCGTCTTGGAACAGAAGCAAACCAAGGAAACGAAGTCCCGATGTGCATCGGGATTGTAGTGCGCCACCAACCGGGAAGCCTGCGGGTGACGGCGGGCAGGGGACTGCCCGCCCTACCGAAATGGAGGGATGGGCAAAATCGCGGCATTCGCTTGCCGATAATTCCCCTGCCGTCCCTCTTTACCTCCTCCGTTTGTCCTCCAGCCCTAACCACTAGCCATTAACCACTAACCACTAGCCACTAACCCGGCTTTTCTTTTGTTGGAGGGCCTGGCGGAGGGCGGGCAGGGGAAGGGTGTTGATGACGTCCTTTTTTTCGAGCCAGCCTTTTCGGGCCAGGCCCGCGCCCAAACGGAGAAAACCGGCGTCTTCGTAACGGTGGGCGTCGCAGTTGATGACGCATTTGACGCCCTTGTCCTTGGCGTAATGCCAGAGGCGCCAGTCCATGTCGCAGCGCAGCGGGCTGGCGTTCAATTCGATCCAGGTGCCGGTTCCGGCGCAGGCGTCAATGACGGCCGTTTGATTGACTTTGTAGGGTTCGCGCTCCAGGAGGAGGCGGCCGGTGAGGTGGCCGAGGATGTGAACGAAGGGATTTTCGGTGGCGCGAATCAGGCGGCGGGTGGTCTCGGCTTCGCTCTGGGTGAAGGCTTGATGGATGCTGGCCACCACCACATCGAGTTGGGAAAGGAGGTCGTCGCTGCAATCGAGGCGGCCGTCGGTGAGAATGTCCGCTTCCACGCCGGTGAGGAAACGGAAATCGTTTTTTTCGGCGGCGAATTGGCGGTTGAGTTTGGCGATTTCTTCCAATTGTTGACGAAGGCGCGTTTCATCCAGTCCGTTGGCCTGGAAGGCGGCCTTGGAGTGGTCGGTGATGCCCCAATAGGCGCAGCCCAATTCTTCGCACTGGCGGGCGATTTCGGCCAGGGACATGTGGCCGTCGCTCCAGTTGGAATGGTTGTGGAGGGAGCCTTTCAGCTCGGTCCATTCGAGAAGGCGCGGGAGGGCGTTTTTCTCGGCGGCGGCAAATTCGCCGAGGTCCTCGCGCAGTTCGGGAGGGATTTCGGCCAGGCCAAGCGCCTCGAAAATCTCCCCCTCGGTCTGGCATTTGACCAGCAAGGCGGGGTCGCGCGTTTCCACGTCGGATTTGAACAGGCCGTATTCGTTGAGGCGCAGGCCGCGCTGGATGGCGCGCTGGCGCATGACGATGTTGTGCTCCTTGCTGCCGGTGAAATAGGCCAGGGCGAAGGGAAATTCGGCGTCGCTCACCACGCGCAAATCCGCCTGGATGCCGCCCTCCAGCACGACGCTGGCCTTGGTGTCGCCCTTGGCGCTGACGCCGGTGACGCCCGGCTGCGCGGTGAAATACTCGATGACGGCGGCCGGATGGCGCGACGAGGCGAGAAAATCAATGTCGCCAATGACTTCTTTGCAGCGGCGCAGACTGCCGGCGGTGCTGCAACGCGTGACGTCGGGATGTTCGCGCAGGCTGGCGAGGATGGGATCGGCGGCAAGCAGGGCGTCGCGAAAGAGGTGGCGCGAGGCGTATTGACGGCGGAAATTGATTCCGGCGAGGATGTTGGCCTGCGTTTTTACGCCAAAGCCGGCCAGTTCCGCGACTTTTCCTTGTTGACAGGCGGCTTCCAATTGCTCGATGGTGTCGAGTCCGAGTTTGTCGTGTAGGGTCTTGACTTTTTTGGGTCCAAGGCCGGGAATGGCGAGCATCAGGAGCAGGCCCGGCGGGACGGAATTCTTCAATTCGTCATAATAGCCGAGTTTGCCGGTGGCGAGAAGTTCGCATATTTTTTTGTGAATGCCCTCGCCAATGCCCTTGATGTTCGCCTCGGACTCCGGCGCGAAGACGGTCTCCAGCGGCTGGCCCAGGGACTCGATGGCGCGGGCGGCGTTTTGGTAGGCGCGCGACTTGAAAGGGTTCTCGCCCTTGAGTTCGAGCAGGGTGGCGATCTCCGTCAGAATTTGTGCGACCTGTTCTTTATTCATCGCTTCAAAATAAGCTGGAAGTGGAGCGGAGAAAAGTTGGATTATGCCCGAACTCGAGAATGACACCATACGAAGGCAAACCAGTGGCTTTGACCATCGCCGGCTCGGACAGCGGCGGCGGGGCGGGGATTCAGGCCGATTTGAAAACTTTTGCCGCGCTGGGAGTGCATGGAACCAGCGCCATCACCTGCGTCACGGCGCAAAATCCCCGGGCCATTTCGCGGCTGGAAGCTTGCTCGCCGAAAATGGTGCGCGCCCAGATCGAGGCGGTCTTTTCCTATTTTCCGCCGGCGGCGGCCAAGACGGGACTGCTCCATTCGGCGGCCATTATGCGGGAAGTGGCGCGGTTTTTCCGCCAGGCCAAAGGCGTTCCTTTGGTGGTGGACCCGGTGATGATCGCCACGAGCGGCCGGCGGCTGATGCAGCGCGACGCGCTCGGAACGTTGCGGCGGGAATTGTTGCCGCTGGCCGCTTTGGTCACGCCCAACCTGGCGGAGGCGGAAGTTCTGACCGGGAGAAAAATCCGCGCGCCGGAAGACCTTCGTGCGGCGGCGCGGACGATTTGTCAAACGTACGGCTGCGCCGCGCTGGTCAAGGGCGGGCATATGGCCGGCGGGAACATGGCGGTGGATTTTCTGTGCGGCGCGGAGGGCGAATGGATGGTGTCCGCGCCGCGGGTGCGGGGCGTGGCGCCGCACGGCGCGGGATGCGCCTATTCGGCGGCCATCACGGCCTGGCTGGCGCGGGGAAAATCGCCGCGGGAAGCGGTGGGACTGGCCAGGACATACATAGCCGGCGTCCTTGCCGCGCTGCGGCGGGCAGGGCAGTTGACAAAGTAGCGCGGGCGTCCTCGCCGGCGAGTTCGCCGGGCGTCCCGCCCGGTGATGTTCTGCCTTCTTGGCGGCGGGACGTGGCTCAGACCCGCAGCGGTACGCCCGCGCTACACTTTGCTACTGGCCCTGAGTTGAGAACGACAATAGTTGAGAAGTTAAAGTTGAGAACGAAGTTGAGAACGGGCTTGCCAAGAGCCGGGGATGCGATATGATGCGCCAGAAATCAGCGGGTGTGGTTCAATGGTAGAATGCGGGCTTCCCAAGCCTGAGACGAGGGTTCGATTCCCTTCACCCGCTCCAGCGAAATCAGCCTCTTGCCGCCGTCATGGACGTCAAAGTTAAAATCTGCGGTCTGACCAACGTGGCCGACGCCCTGGCCGCCGTCGCGGCTGGCGCGGATTTTCTCGGCTTTGTCCTTTGGGAAAGAAGCCCGCGCCATGTAACGGTGGAAGCAGCCCGCGAAATCGCCCGGCAGCTTCCTCCCGGCACGGCGCGCGTCGGCGTGTTCGTGGACGCCACGGTCGAACAGGTGATGTTGTCGTTGCGCGTCTGCGATTTCTCCGGCCTGCAATTCCACGGCCGGGAATCCCCCGCCTATTGCCGGCAGTTCGGCGTAATGACCATCAAGGCCTTTCCCATCCGCGACGCCGGTTCGCTGTCCGCGCTGTCCGCCTACGACACCGACGCCTTTTTGCTCGACAGCCAGGTGGAAGGGCGGCCGGGCGGCACCGGCGCGACATTCGACTGGACGCTGGCGGCACAGGCAAAAAAGTTTGACAAGCCGGTCTTTCTCGCCGGCGGCCTGACCTCGCAAAATGTCGCCGCCGCCGTCCGCTCCGTCCGGCCTTTTGCGGTGGACGTTTCCACCGGCGTGGAAGTCTCACCCGGAAAAAAGGACCACCAGAAGATGCGGGACTTCGTCGCGGCGGCGCGCGCGGCCTGAGATAAATGCAAATGAGTTCAGTTACGCAAAACAATCTGCCCGATGCCCGCGGACGTTTCGGCCCCTACGGCGGCCGTTATGTGCCGGAGACTTTGATGTACCCGCTTCAACAACTGGAGCAGGAGTATTATCGCGCCCAGCAAGACCTGGAATTTCAAAAGGAACTGGATTATTATTTGCGCCAGTTTTGCGGGCGGCCCACGCCGCTTTATTTTGCGGAAAGGCTCACGCGCGAACTGGGCGGCCCGAAGATTTATCTCAAGCGCGAGGATTTGCTCCACACCGGCGCGCATAAAATCAACAACGCCATCGGGCAGGTGCTGCTGGCGCGGCGCATGGGCAAGACCCGCGTCATCGCCGAAACCGGCGCGGGCCAGCACGGCGTGGCCACCGCCACGGTCGCGGCCATGTTCGGGTTGAAGTGCGTCGTCTATATGGGGGAGGTGGATTGCGCGCGCCAAGCCCTGAATGTCTATCGCATGAAGATGCTCGGCGCGGAGGTCGTGTCCGTCACCGCCGGCCAGAAGACTTTGAAGGAGGCTGTCAACGAGGCCATGCGCGACTGGGTCACCAACGTGCGCCACACCCATTACATTCTCGGCACCGTTTATGGGGCGCATCCCTATCCGCTGATGGTGCGCAATTTTCAGCGCATCATCGGCGACGAGGCCCGCCGGCAAATCCTCGAACAGGAGGGGCGTCTCCCCGACCTGCTGGCGGCCTGCGTCGGCGGCGGCTCCAACGCCATCGGGCTTTTCTATCCCTTCCTCAACGATGCCGACGTGAAGATGCTCGGCATCGAAGCGGGCGGCGAGGGGATCATTTCGGGCCGGCACGCCGCGCGATTTCAGGGCGGCTCGCTCGGCGTCTTGCAAGGCACGCGCTCCTACATTTTGCAGGACGAGAATGGCCAAGTACAACTAACCCACAGCCTTTCCGCCGGCCTGGATTACGCGGCGGTCGGGCCGGAGCACGCCTGGTTGCGCGATGAAAAGCGCGTCGAATATGGTTACGCCACCGATGTCCAGGCGCTGGACGCCTTCATCCGCCTGGCGCGCCTGGAGGGCATCATTCCGGCGTTGGAATCGGCGCACGCCGTGGCCGCCGTGATCGAGCGCGCCCCGAAAATGGCGAAGGAGCAGTTGATCATCATCAACCTTTCCGGCCGCGGCGACAAGGACGTGGCCCAAGTGGTCAACAAGATTAAACTTTAAGGCTCCAGCAGCGAGCGCCACGGCGCGGCGGGGTTTTGCCGGTGTTCGGCCAGATCGCGCGCCAGCCGTTGCTGGCAGACCCAGGCTTCGACCTCATCCCACGTCAGGGTGCGCGCGCCGTTCACGCCGGGTTTGGATGAACGATACGAAGCGAGGCGGAACTGCCATTTGTCCAGGTCTTTCACTTGATCCAGCGCGCCCAGAATGCGCAGCGATTCAAAGGCGGCAAAGGTGTCGCGCGCGCTGCCGTCAATGTGGTATTCGTTGTAACTCCCGGAACTGGGCGAATCAAAAAATCCCTTGCCATGATGCCGGCGCAATATGCCGCGAATGCACTCTTCCCGGTCAATTTTATCCAGGCCGCCGAGGATTTCCAAAGAGGCGACCGAGTAATAAGTGTCCTCCAAGGCCGGCGAGCAAGGCGTGAAAAACAAACCGCGCACGTCGCGCCAATTGTGGAGCGTCGGTTGGCCCGGCGGCACGCTGGCGGAAAGGGCCTGGACAGAGGCGATTTGCTCAATGAGTTTTGCGCGGTCAATAAGGTCCAGACACTTTACCTCGCGCAGCCAGCGGAGTTGGAACAAGGTGAAGCTGCCGGCTCGCTGGACATCCCATCCTTTGTTGTCCACCCAGGACCACGCTTTCTCGCTGGTCAGCAAAAACTCCAGCTTCAACTGCAAGTGGTTCGCCTCCTGGTTTCCATGTATGTATTCGGTAACATCCTGCGGCTTCAGGTTGACATCGTCCCAGCCAATCCAGCCGGCGCCGCCGCCGATTGCCCTCCTGACCAGATGCGAACTGCACAGCAGGGCAGTCTTCTGTTCCTCCTTGATTTGCCGCGTCCAACCAGAACCAACCAAAAGGTTGGTTCGCATGGCCCGCAGTCCTTCCGGCGAGAATAAATTGGCGGGAGGGAGAACGAGGCAATTCTGAAGCGCGATGGCTGGATCGTTGAATTTATATTTCCGCGGGTCCGGGTTTGGCGTGGTGTCGTTCAAAAAAGCGCGGACTTGGGCCTCAGTCACGGAGACGGGTTTCTGGCCGGAAAGTCTTTCTGGAAACAACCAGACAGATCCCATGAGAACCAGCCCGATCGCTCCAATAATCAGGACGACGCCTTTTCGCCAGCGAACAGCCTTGGATCGCGCCGGCGGCACGATATAAACGTCCGCGTCCGGCACCTCTCCCACGGCGCGCGCGGCGGCGGCGGCCTCACCCTGGCGAAAATGCCGCCACGCCGATTGGACCGAAGCCGCCACCTGTTTTTCCAAGTCCGCTCGTTCAGCCATTGAGTGTTCCTGCAAGGCGAGCAAAAACTTTTCATCTTTTTCCCCCAGGCAGGCGGAAACCGCTCCGTTCCATCGCAGCGTCAAGCTGGAATGATGTTTGCCAAAATATCCCCAAGATGATGTCAGGGGAGGCAATTGAAGCATTAGCCCCTGCTGTTGCCAACGGTGGTCAACGATCAGCCAGCGGTCGGCCAAAAAGCGGGCGAATGCACGCAGTTGGGATTTATTCAACTGGAGCGCGCCTTCGCCTGCGATCGTTTCCGCCGGAACGGCTTCCAACATCTTTTGCGTTGCGCGGATAAACAGGCTGGAATCCACCCGCAGTTGACGCGAGCCAAAACCGATGGCCGCCACCACAAGATAGATCATCATGAACAGACTGAACGCGCTTGCCGGCAGCAATCTCAAGCCAACGGCCAGACAACCAGCCGTCATGACCAGTGATGAAACAAACGTGGTAACGTAAGAACGATTTGGACTGATGGTGAGATGCCGGGCCAAAAAGAACATTGCGACAAGCTGGCACCCTCCCAGCACAAGGAAAAACGCTTGTATCCCAAATAGCCGCGTTGACATCACATAAGTGATGAGGAAAACAGGTACCAGGACCAGCGGAAACATAATCCACATACGATTGCTTGCCCGGCGATGCAGGCGTGCGCGAAAACCTTCCGCGTCGCGAAAATTACGCTGTTCCGTACGCCTTGATGTAATCCAGAAAAGCAGGCCGGGCAGAAACGGGAATAGGAAGAAGAAGGCCCAAAATAATTTGAGAGGCATGAAGTATGACAGAATCTTTATGCCCATGCCGGTGCCACCGGCCATCTTGACCGCTGAGGAGCTTAAAATTGCCCCCATGACTGCGGAGGAAAGCGGACGGGAAGGGCGAAGTTGCTCCAACGATTCGGCGAGCCGCTGGTCCAATTGCTCGCGCAAGGCGGCGCGGGCGCGGTGCAGGCGGACCCGCAACGCTCTCTCGGAGATGCCCAGCGCCGACGCCGCTTCCGCGCCGCTTTTGCCTTCGAGGTAAAACAGGACCAGACATTCGCGGTGCTTTGCGGGCAGGCTGGCCAGCGCCTGGCGCAAGGTTTCGGGCGGGCAAAGTTCGGCGGATTCGTCGGCGGGCGTCGCGGTTTGTTCCAAGGCCCAGCGCCGGCGCTTGTTCAGTTCGCGCCGATGGCGCAAGCCGCAATTGATGGCCAGACGCCGGGTGATGGCCGCGATCCAGGCGGAGAATTTTGCTCCGTCGCCCAGCAGCCAGAGCCGCCGATACGCGCGAATGAAGGATTCCTGCGCCACCTCTTCCGCCAGCGCGGCATCGCCCAAACGGCTCCAGGCCACGGCGAAGACGCGGCGTTCGTGGCGCTCCACCAGCTCCCGGTAACGTTCCGCGTCGCCGCCGCGCACGGCCTGGACGGCCCGCTGGTCTCGATCGAAGGTGGTGTTTGTTTCCGTGTCCATCATCTAACCACAAGACACCGCCATAGCGAAGATGTTACATAAATCTATCTGACATTAATCGTGACCTGCCCGGCCGAGAGGCTGTCGGCCTCGGCACGAAGGGTCAGTTTGCCGGCCGGCCCCAGCGGACGCAGGATTGCCAGACAGCGTCCGTGGAAGGCGGTGTGCTGAGGCTGGCGGAAACTCTCCATAACGTTGGGGGCGCCGCTGCCGACGGCGGCCAGTTCGCCCGGACCGCTCAACGTGAAGCGCAACATGTTCGTGGCGTCGGGCAGGGGATTGCCGGAAGCGTCGGTGATTTCCACAGTCACATAGGCCAAATCAGTGCGGTCCCCGCGAAGGGTCGCGCGGTCGGCGCCGAGCCGGAGCTTTTTCGCGGCGCCGACGGTGCGGAGAGTCTTGCTGGCGACAATCTTTCCGTCCTTGAGACCGACGGCCTTGAGTTCGCCGGCGGCGTAGGGGACCTCGAAGCGCGCGGTCAATCTGCCGCCATTGATTTGCTTGGTGGCGATTTCCTTGCCGTTCAATTCCAGCCGCACCGAGTCGCACCGCGAATAGACGGCGACCTGCAGGGGTTTGCCTTCAGAGTCGGGCCAGGTCCAGCTTGCGAGTTCATCCGGCCAACCCCAGCCGGCGACGGACTCGCGGCGGCCTTCTGGAATCGGGCGATGCACAAACACCTCCAACGGGCTGAGGCCCCAAACCACGTCGCGGTAATAGGACGCCGCCTTCTTGAAGCCGCAGATGTCCAAGTCGCCGCAATACGCGTCGAAGTACACCCCGCGCTCGTTGTCGAGGCGCGCGGCGCCAAGGCCGGATTCGCCCAGGTAATCCATGCTGGTCCAGACAAAGTCGCCGAGCACCCACGGGTCCTTCTCCACCGCGCGCCAGTTCTCAGCGGTGCCATTGGGATACGATTCGGTCCCGACCATGATGCGCCGGGGGAAGTTCTGGTGGTCCTTCTCGTACTGCCCAACCTGATAGTTGTAGCCGCCGACATCGAGGAACGAAAACGCCGTCTCGGTCGCCGGCCAGGGCCGGCCATCCCACAGGGCACAGATGGCTTCGGTGACCGGGCGCGTGGGGTCCAGGCGGCGGGTCTCCTCGCTCAACTGTTTGGCGATGACGTAGCCGCGCTCCTTGCCCCGCTGCGGGATTTCGTTGCCGATGCTCCACAGAATGACGCACGGGTGGTCGCGGTCGCGCAGGATCATCGCCGCCAAATCGCGCTGCCACCAATTATCGAAGTACTTGCCGTAGTCGTCGGGATTCTTGCCCTCTTCCCAGCAGTCGAAGGCCTCGTCCAGCACCAGCACCCCCAGCCGGTCGCAGGCATCGAGAAAGGCCGAGGAAGGGGGATTATGGCTGGTGCGGATGGCGTTGAAGCCGCTCGCTTTCATCAACTCGACCCGGCGCTCCTCCGCGCGGTCAATCGCCGCGGAGCCGAGCGGCCCGTTATCATGATGGAGGCAGCCGCCGCGCAGTTTCAGCGGCACACCGTTGAGCGTGAAGCCGTTCTCCACGGAAAATTTGATCTCCCGGATGCCAAAGGTCGTGGTGGTCGCATCCACCACTTTGCCGCCGACCCGAAGCTCCACCTCGGCCTGGCAGAGGACGGGGGTATCGGTGGACCAGAGCGGGGGCGACTTGACCTCGAAGGCCAGCGGGACTTCCGCGTGACCGCCGGCGGCCAGATGGACGTTGGTTTCGCCAGTCTGCAAGGTCCGCCCGGTTGGACCGCGCAATTTGATACGCAATGTGAGGGCCGTCTCGGCGTTCCGTCCGTTCTCCACGGTCGTCATCACACTGACAGTCGCCCGTTGCTTCGAGACCAGGGGAGTCGTGACGCCGACGCCCCATTGCCCGATGCAAAGGGGGTCGGTCACTCGGAGAAGGACGTGCCGGTAGATGCCCGAGCCGGAGTACCAGCGGCTGTTCTTGCCAAAATTGCGTACCCGCACGGCGAGAATGTTTTCCTGGCCGAGCGGATTCAGGAAGTCCGTGAGGTCGTAAGCGAAGGCCGTGTAACCGTAAGGGTGGTTGCCGAGAAGGTGGCCATTGAGCCACACGTCGGAATCCATATAAACGCCGTCGAACTCGATGGCGACCCGCTTGCCGTGAGCCTGCTTGTCAAGCACGAAGTGTTTGCGATACCAACCGGTGCCGCCGAGCGTGTAGCCCGTGGCCGCGCCGCCCGGGCTGGCCGGCGAGAACGGGCCGACCACTGGAAAATTAACATTGCCACGCCCCCTGCGTCCGCCGCCGGCTGCGGAGGAGTTCGTCGCTCCCGGCGTTGCCGGGAGCGCAGCCGAGGATTCGTTCGTCGCCCCTGGCGGCAGGTCCTCCAGGCTCCAGTCATGGGGCAGGTCGAGGGTTCGCCAGGCGGCGTCGTTGAAGGCGGGGTCTTCCGCGCCGGGGGCATCACCTTTCAGGAAGCGCCACTCACGATCGAAGTTGGTTTCGCGTTTTGGCTGCGCAGATGCGGCGGAGGACGCCGTGGAGGCTTGGATCGCAATGAGACAACCGATGGCCAGGGTGCAGAGTTTCATGCCGGGATTATATGGAGCAGGCGATGCAGGGGAAAAGGAAGAAAATGGCACATCCGATGCCGTGCCCCAATCGTTGGCGACTTCCGGGGAGCGCGACCGTCCCGGTCGCCGTCGTCGGCGTCCCGCCGACGGCAACTTCCGTAACAAGCCGACTTACCCTTCCGGTGATTCCTCAAGCATGTCGGTAATGATCGGGGTGCGGTGGCCATCGTTTTTCGATTGACTCAATTGCCGCCCCGGGATTAGGCTCCTCGCGTAGTCCGAAAAGTAAGCATCCCCTTTTATGAATATCAGCAATTGTATCCTCATAACGCTGGCGCCGGTGTTGCTTCCGGCAGGTGTTTTGGCATAGATGGCTATGCTTCCGAAGGTCAATGTGAAGCGCGGCCTGGTGTTCACCAAAACGCCGGAAAAAACCCTGGCGCTCGATCTGTATCGTCCAGAGAATCCCACCGGTAAGCTCCCCGTGGTCGTGCTTATTTACGGCGGCGCCTGGATGAGGCGTTCGCCGCAGGCAGAACGACCCAAAGCGGCCTGGCTGGCGCGATGCGGTTACGCCGCGGCGGTGATTGATCACCGGCTGAGTTCCGAAGCGAAGTTTCCCGCCCAAATTCACGATTGCAAGGCGGCGCTCCGCTGGCTTCGCGCGAACGCGGACAGGTATGATCTGGATGTCAACCATATCGGAGCCTGGGGTCAATCCTCGGGCGGACACCTGGCAGCCTTGCTCGGAGTGACGGGCGGGATCAAAAATCTGGAAGGAGATGGGGGAAATGCCGGGGAATCGAGCCGGGTGCAGGCCGTCGTGGTCTTTTTCGGGGTCTCCGATGTGCGGCAAATTGGCGCCCATGCCTTGCCCGGTTCAGGCATTGCTTACGGCGCCGCCAATTCGCCCGAAGGCCTCCTCATTGGCGGCGCGATTGCGGAAAATGCCGAAAAGGCCAAACTGGCCAGCCCCGTTCACTACGCTTCCAACCATGCGCCGCCTTTTCTCCTCGTTCACGGCGACAGTGACCGCGTTGTGCCTTGGCACCAGAGTCAACTGTTCTACCAGGCCCTGGCCAGAGCCGGCGCGGATGTGACGTTCTACACGATTGCCGGAGCTGACCATGGCGATCACCGGTTCGACTCCGAAATGATGCGCGCCGCCGTGGCGGCGTTCTTCGACAAACATCTCAAAGCCAATGTCCGGAAATGATGAGCCGTAAAGCAGTGAGGGATTCAGTCGGCGGGACGCCGACGGGGGGGCGACGGTCGCGCCAAAAGGCCGCGAATGATCGCGGGAGATTTCCGGCAACAACCGGCTTGTAAATAAATGAGTCAGTGAAGGCTTGACAGAAGCCTCGCCCTGCCAAAACATCCGCCATAAATTATGTCGCCAGGCATAAGACAGGAAAGTGCCGCCGAACGCCGTTGCGCGGCCCTCCTGTCGGCGGCGCTGCTTCCGGCATTGGTCTTGTTCACTGCCATCTTCCTGCCCGTGGCGCCAGTGAAAGCCGCCGCTGATCCGCAGCCGGCCAATCCGCCATCGGTGAGCAACCATGCCGGTGCGGTTGACACAAATGTCCCTCCGGACGAACGAAGGGTCTCCCTCACCGCCCAGCAAATGCCGCTCCAGGACGCCCTGGCCCAGATTTGCCGCCAAGCGAAGCTCGAGTTGGACCTCGACGCCGCCGGATTGGAAATGGCCGGCGTCAAGACCAACGCCCCGGTCACCGTGGAATTTAAGGACGAGCCGCTGACGGATGCCGTCGCCGGCATCCTCAACTCGAGGGGCGTTCGCTCCATCGGCCAAGTCTCATACTTGTACCGGGAAATGCGGGGCGAAAAACTACTAGTCAGCAGCATCCAGGCTTTGCAGGCTCGGAACCAGCAGGAAAAAGCCAGGGCGCTGCAAAACTTGCCGGATTGGTTGAAGCCCCTTTTTCTCACCAACGGCTTTTCGGTGGCTCTTGACGACGACCGCAATGTCATCTCCATCAGCGCCTACCGGAAAGTGGATGATGCGCTGCTGGCCAGGCTCAAAACGTTGCCCAAGCTTCGCGAGCTGAACCTTGAAACAACCACGCCGATCACGTCCCAGGGTCTGGCCTGTTTGGCGGATTTGCCGGCCTTGGAAAAACTTTATCTTTACCACGTGACAGGCGAAGGCGGCCAGCCTCCCGGCGACGCTGCCCTGCAAGCCGCCTCCCACATCAAAACGCTCCGCGATTTCAGCGCCGACGGATGCCAGGTGACAGACGACGGCCTCAAGGCCCTCGCCGCCATGACGCAACTCACCTCCCTCTCCCTCAACGGCAATTGCATTACCGATGCCGGCTTGAGTTCGCTGGCCGGGTTGACCAACCTGAGCAACCTCGATCTGAGCGGGTCCCCTTGGGTCAACTCCCACATGCAGATCACAGACGAGGGCATGAAGCACTTGTCCCGTCTGACTGAACTGCGGCGACTTTCAGTCAGCGGCAGGGGCATTGCCATCTCCGGCGCCGGCCTATCCTTTCCCCGCCTCCAGTCTCTCGCCCTCGGCGGCGAAAAAGTCACCGATGCGGCGCTTGACAGCATAACCCAATGCCGCGACTTGGGGAGTTTGACACTCAATTGGACGGGCATCTCGGACAGCGGGTTGAAACGAATCGCCGGTCTTGGGGAACTGCGTTATCTCATGCTGGATAGCGATAGAATTGGTGACGCAGGCATCGCCTCTCTCAAGGCCCTGCCGAAGCTGGATACTCTCCAACTGCGTGTCGCCCTGTTGAGCGACGAGGCGCTCCGGCACGTGTCCCAGATCAAGAGCCTGAGGCGGCTTGACCTTTGGGGCGGCACTGGTGCGCCGTTCCAGAATTCTGGGCAATTCATTACTATTGAGGGATTGCAACAGCTCAAAGACCTTCCCCAGCTTCGCTATTTGACCATCAACAATTTTGAATCACCCGACGGCTACCTGGGCCTGCGCCAACTCAAGGGATTGCGCAGTTTGGATTTGAATTTTTCCAGCATCACAGACGCGGAGGTGGAGTTGTTGGAAGCGGCCATGCCCGACACCATTGTCACCGCCATGCGCGAAATCATGATGATCAAGGAACGTCCTGAGCGCCCGCCCCTTCCCGCCGACTCGGTCTTTCTCAGTGGGCGCGCCGTGGACGACACGACCGGCCTGCCGGTCGCAAAATGCGAACTCCAGTTCGGCGCGCCCGATCCTGCCGGGCCGGGCCAGATTGCCTGGGGACAACCGGCGAACAGCCCCATCATCGAAGTCTCCGGCAATGGTTCTCCCGACCCGGGCCACTTCTGGGGCGAGAGCTTCCGCGCGGGCAAGGTCTGGGCGCGCCTCATCGCCGCGGGCTACCAGCCGTTTCCCTTCACACCCAATCCCGCCCTCTCGCCGTTGAGCGCGCCGCTGCGCATGACAAATATTATGGTGCGCATGAAAACGGGCGGTGATTTGCGCGGCGTGGTGGTTGATCACGACGGCCATCCTCTGCCAGACCTTCGGGTTTATCTCGTCGGGCCTTATTTCTCGCTGCGGGACGGCGTCCCTGGTTCTTTATCCAAGGGCGGCACCGCCATCACCGACTCCGCCGGCCGCTTCACCCTGCCGGGCGGCAACGGCACCGAACAAAAAGTCCTCGTCGCCTCGGCTGACGGGCACATGGCCGGGATTGACCCCAAGGTTGGACCGGACCACGAAGCCGCGGTGTCGCTCCCGCAACCGGCCACTTTGATCGTGCGCTACGACATCCCGGACGACGCCCCGGTTGCCCAGGTCATCCTCAATTTTGAGTCGTTTAAACTCGATCCGGCCTTGTGGAAAGATGTCAGTCTTGGCCTCAATCCATTGGTAACCAACCGGGCTGAACTTGTCCTGACCAATCTTCTCCCCGGCCCCTATCATCTAATGCGCAGAAAGACGCTCACCGTCGGCGGGACTGCAAGAGGAGGGCGCGCAAGAGGAGGGAGTGCCAGTGGTCCTGCCTCACGTGGCCAGCGAATCGTCTGGCTGGAGGACTCCTCACTGTCGCTGGAACCGGGCCAGACCCAGCAAGTCAATTGGGTTCGCCCATCCGGCCAGGCCATTCGCGGTCAAGTGGACGGCATTGCCGAAACCGGCGCCCCCGGCGCTTACATTTACGTCTTCTCAAGCGAATCCACCAACACCCCGGCCGAAATGGTCATACATGACCGCCCTCTGGATGCGCTGACCTGCGGCGAGGACGGCCAGTTCCAGACCGCGCAACTGCCGCCCGGCGCCTTCACCCTCGTGGCGCTGGCCTTCAAAGAACCAGCCTCGCCTGTCAGCCGCGGCGAACCGGATTTCGTCGGCTCAGTCAACGTGGCCATCATCACCAACACCGCCCCTCCGCCGGTCAAAATCGCGCTTCTTCCCCAGCCCAAGCGCGACTGACCCGCCGACCCCCTCCATTTATCATTTTATTGCGGATTAATGCGGCCCCTCACCCTGGCCCTCCCATCGGATGGAGGAGAGGGCAATTCCTTCACCCGTCGGAAGGCGGGAGAAGGTGGCGCGCCCGGCGCGCCGGACGAGGGTTCAGGCCGGGTCGAGCCATTGAGCAGCCAGCCATTGATCAGCTTCTTGAGATTTCAAGCCAAGTGCGATAAGCTC
>Ga0326727_10004833_pt1 | contig 39579 bp, 30 predicted proteins | sample MB2enrmetagenome_FD_207643 | JGI IMG/M metagenome (GOLD analysis project Ga0326727, IMG submission 207643) | Lab enriched peat soil microbial communities from McLean, Ithaca, NY, United States - MB29MY | ecosystem: Environmental > Terrestrial > Soil > Wetlands > Peat | place: USA: New York...
CTCTCTCATGCCAAACGCCACTGCTGGAACCGGGCCTCACAACAGAAGTGATCCTTGCTCGGAAAGATACTCGATGGCCGGGCTTAGATCCGGGACCTCGTAGCAGATATGATAGGCGCCGCCGCCTTTCGGGAGTGTGCGATTGACGGGGGAGTCCGGCCCCAGAGTTGCGACAAGCTCGATCACCGTATCGCAGCTGCCGCGGTTCATAAAGCAAACGGACACTTTTTGAATGGGATCGTCGAAGTGGCCGCATATCAGCTTATATCCGAACTGGTTTTCAAACACGGGCATTGCTTTTTGCAGGTTCAGGACCGCCACTCCGACTTTTTTGGGAGTACAGGGCGCAACCACCAATCGTTTTAAGCGAAATGGTCCTGTCTATTGCGTTATTCTGATGGTGGCTGCAATCTGGGTCAGATTCTTCACGATGGGTTTTGTTTTAAGCATTCTCTATTTCGTTACGAGCTACCTCACGCCACCCGTTCTTTTCGGGCCGCTGGCGTTCGCTCGCGTCGAGTTGATTCTTGCGGCTCTGCTTTTCCTTGTATCTTTGCCCAGACTGCTGGGATCGTTGATTCTAAAGACGCCGCAGTCTCTTGCCTTGATCGGGTTGGCCTTTGCGGGCTTTCTGTCCGTGCTGATCGCGCAGCGTTGGGCCGGGGGAGCCGTAAGTGCTTTTCTGGGATTTCTCCCGAATGCCTTCGGATACTTCCTCGTGTGCCTGCATTGCAACTCGACGAAGAAGTTGCAGGTTCTCGTTCTGATGCTGCTCTTCGTCTGCCTGTTCGTGATTGCGAACGGGTGCATCGAATTGCGGAATGGAGGCCAGGAGAGCGTCCATAATCTGCCCACGGACGCATATACCGCCAATGCACAGGCTTGGCAGGCGGAACACCCGTATCTACTTCCAAAGCCAAACGATTGGGAAATGCCCAATCGTTTGCGAGGCCAGGGATTGATTGGCGACCCGAACGACTTTGGCCAACTGGTCGTTTGCGTGATGCCGCTGGTGTTCATTTTTTGGCGGCGAAAGAAAACGCTCCTGAATTTCCTGCGCGTAATCCTGCCGGTGAGTGCTCTGCTCTACGGCGTATACCTTACGCACTCGCGCGGCGCCCTTGTGGCCTTGACGGCAGTGGCGCTGGTGGCGGCGCGGCGGCGCATCGGGACGCTGCCCGCGCTGCTGGTGGCGGGCGGGCTGTTCGCCGCGGCGATGGCTTTGGGCTTCACGGGTGGGCGGGATATTTCAGCCAGCGCGGGCGAAGATCGCACAGCTCTTTGGGGCGAAAGCATGCAAGTCTTGAAGTCTCATCCGTTGTTTGGAGTGGGTGCCGGTAATATGGGGGATTATCTTGGCGGCTTCACGTCTCATAACTCGGTTGCAGTCTGCGCGGCAGAGCTGGGCTCGTTCGGATTGTTCTTCTGGTCTCTGTTCCTGTTTCCCACGCTGAGGGACGCCCTGGAGATCGCTTCGCCGGCAAAGGTGAGCGAGGGAGAGCCGATCCTGCCCGAGGAAGAAACTTCACCGCAGGCGGCAAGGAAGATTGAAACAGTCGACAAAGCGGAGATCAACCGCCTGGGGCGCTTGTTGGTCTTGTCGTTGGCAGGCTTTCTGGTTGCGGGGTGGTTTTTGTCTCGCGCGTACGCGATGACGTTCTTCCTTCTCGGCGGCATGGTGGAGGTAGCTTACGAGATGGCTGTGCAGCGAGGGATGGTTGCCCCCCGTTTGCGGCTGGCACGCGTGCTACCCTATGCAGGCATTCTGGCGTTCGCGTTGATACTCGTTTTGTACTTCATGCTCCGGATCATGAACCTGATGCGCTGATTCAAGCGGCCGGACGGCTTGCCGCCACGAATGGGCGGCAGAAAACCTACTGGGAACGAAACGCAGAGGAGTATTGCGCTGTCGGAGGCTTAGGCAACCCGCATGAAGATTGCGCACGTGGTGGACAGCATGGAGGTGGGCGGAGCCGAGACGGTTGTCTCGCAGATGTGCCGCCTGCAGCGGGAACAGGGACACGACCCGTGCGTCTATGCTGTCGCGGCTCTGGGCGCGCTCGGCGAGCGGATGCGGGAGGAAGGCTTCGCCGTGGAGCCGAATGTTGGCCGCCACCTCCTGGATGCCACGCGGAGTTTCTTCCGGATATTCAAGGAGACGCGGCCCGGCGTCGTCCATCTGCATAATCCCACGCCGGCGATTTATGCGGCCATGGCCGCCAGATGGGCGGATGTTCCCAGTGTTATCTCGACCCGGCATAGCCTGGTGGCTCCGCCCCGCAAGGTGATTGCTGAGTTGAAGTTCGCCATTGCGGCCCGTTTCTGCGATTGGATCGTGGGCATCTGCGACGCCACGGCAGACAATCTGAAGAGCATGCACAGCGTTCCGGCACGAAAGATCCTGCGCGTATACAACGGCGCTGTGCCGCTCCAGCGGGTGTCACGGGAGCAGTGGCCGCCGAAGAGCGGATTCACGCTGCTCTACGTCGGCCGGCTTGCGCCGGTGAAGAACCACACGCTGCTCCTCAATGCCTTTCGCGCCGCGCTTTCCTCCATGCCGGGGCTGCGGCTTTGGATGGTGGGCGACGGCGGTGAACGCCAGGCGATGGAGAGGCTAGCCGCGGAGCTGGGCATCGCCGCGCAGGTGACATTCTGGGGGCAGCAGATGGACGTGACGCCGTTCTTCTCCGCAGCCGATGCTTTCATCATGTCGTCGAAGTCGGAGGGGCTGCCCATCTCGCTCCTGCAGGCTTTCTCTGTTGGACTGCCGGCGATCGTGACCGACGTGGGCGGCATGGCCGAGGTCGTTCGGCTGGCGAAGGCAGGATTCACGGTCCCGGCGGCAGATGCGGCCGAGATGGCTGAGGCGATCCTGCGCCTTGCGGGCAGCGATGCGGAGCGGGAGCAATTCTCGAAGAATGCGGAAGCCGCGTTTCACGCGCGCTTTACTCTCGAAACCATGGTCGATGCCTACATGGACCTTTATCGGAACACTCCTCGAGCCAGGCGCGCAGCCAAACCCTGAGCGCGCCGGCGCCGCCGGCCGCGAACGAAAGGCCAGATTGTGCAGAACCTTGGGCCGTCAGCCGGGAACAGCCGATCTCCCCGAACAAAGCAGGGTCAGGGTGGCCATGACGCGCCGCTCCGGCCTATTTCCGCGCGTCCTGACCGGCGCGCTTGGCCGCGACCCAGCCTTCTTTTGACATCTGGCGCGTTCTGGCCACAGCCAAAGCTCCGGCCGGAACGTCTTTGGTGATGCAGGAGCCGGCGCCGATGTAGGCCCCGTCCTCGATGGTGACGGGGGCGACCAGGGTTGAATCGCTGCCCACGAAGACGCCCTTGCCGATGCGCGTCTTGTGCTTGTGAACGCCGTCGTAGTTGCAGGTAATGACGCCGGCGCCGATGTTGCTGCCCTCGCCGACCTCGGCATCGCCAAGATAGGTCAGGTGGTTAGCCTTGGCGCCCTTGCCCAGCCGCGCTTTCTTGGTCTCGACGAAGTTGCCCACATGAGCGCCCTCGCCGATCTCGCTGCCCGGCCGCAGGTGAGCGAAGGGCCCGATCTTGGCTGCATCGGCAACTGTGCTTTCGGCCAGCACGCAACTCTGGCGAATCAGAACCCTGTCGCCCAGCGCGCAGTTCTCGATCACGCTGTAAGAGCGGATCAGGCAATCGGCGCCGATCCGTGTCCGGCCCAGCAACTGCACAAAGGGCTCGATGATCGTATCGGCCGCAACCTCGACCCCGGCGTCGATGACGCAGGTGTCGGGGCGGAAGATGGTCACACCGGCGGCCATGAGGCGGCTGGCCGTGGCGGCGCGCAGGGTCGCGTCCAGGGCGACGAGTTCCGCGATGGTGTTGGCGCCCAGCACCTCGGCTGCGTCGGCCGCCTGAATGGCGATCACGCGCTCACCGGCCGTGCGCAGCAGGCCGGCCATATCGGTGAGAATCACCTCGCGGTTGGCGTTGTCGGCGGTGAGTTGGTCCAGATGAGCCAGCAGCGGCGCAGTTTTGAAGGCATAGATGCCGGAGTTGATCTCGCCGATGCTCTGCTGCTCGGGCGTAAGCGCCTTCTGCTCGACTATGGCCTCGACCTCCGGCGACTCCGGCGTCGCGCGCAGAACGCGCCCGTAGCCGGTGGGATCGGCGGGAGCGGCGGTGAGGATGGTCATGGCGGCCTGCTGGGCCTGATGGAATTGCCACAGCCGCTCGATGGTCTCCGGGCGGATGAGCGGCACGTCGCCCGAGAGCACCAGAATATGCTCGTAGCCGGCTATGGCCTGGCTCGCGCACTGGATGGCGTGGCCGGTGCCAAGTTGTTCTGCCTGCTCGACGAAGCGGACGCCGGTGGCGGCCACCGCTGCCTTCACCCGCTCGGCCAGATGGCCAGCGACGACGTAGATGTCGGCTGGAGCCACAACCTTGCTTGCCGCGGCAATTACGCAGTCCAGCAGCGGCTTGCCGCCAATCTCATGCAGCACCTTGGGCCGGCTCGATTTGAGCCGGGTTCCTTTGCCCGCCGCCAAGATGACTACGGCCGGCTTTGCGTTCGATTTCACTTTAGTACTCCTCCCAAGCGGATTCATGTTGAGACTTGTTGTTTCCCAGGTCTCAATCCTCCTCGCCTTATTACTTTTTCCCGCCCCCATTCGGCCCGCCCGGCATGGGAATCGTAATGTCGATGGGCTGCGGCGCGCCCAGCTTCAGATCGTCCAGGGGCGGCTTGATCTCCGGCCCGTTGCCCACCACCAGCACGGCCAGCTTGCCGGGGTGGATGTACTTCTTGGCCACGCGATCCAGATCGGCCAGAGTTACCTTTTCGAGAGCCGCCTTGTAAGTCTCCAGATAGTCCGCCGGGTAGCCGTAGAACTCCAGCTTCACCCGCTCGGCGAGCACCTTTTCCCTGGTGTCGTAGCGGAAGAGGAAGGAGTTGAGGATGTTATCCTTGGCGCGGTCCAGTTCGGTCTGGGTGAACGGCCTCGAGTTCAGCCCGTCGATCTCGGCCAGCGCGGCCTTGGTGGCGTCCACTGTGGTGGCGCTCTTGGTGAGCACGACCACTCGGAAGGCGGCTGGATGGTCGTAGCCGAAGCTCATGCCGCCGCCCACCTCATAGGCCAGGCCCAGCTCGGTACGCACCTTCTGGAAGAGGCGGCTGGCAAAACCGCCGCCCAGAATCTCGTTCATCACTGCAATCGCGGGAACGTCGGGATTGCGGCGATCCGTGCCCAGGCCCACGATCTCCACGTTGGACTGATTCACGTCCTCCTTGTCGATAAAGGAGAGGCCGGGCTTGGGTCCGTCAAAGGCGTCGTGGCGGGCCGGCGCGGGCGTCACCGGCGGCAGCCCTTCAAAGGCCGCGCGCAGTTTGGCCTCCATGGCCGCGGAGTCGAAGTCGCCGCTGACGGCCACGATCAGCTTGCCGCCGCCCTCCTTGCCGCCGACCGTCCGGTCGTGCCAGGCCTTCAGATCGTCCACCCTGACAGAGGCGATGGTGGCCAGTTCGGGCTGGCGGGCATAGGGGCTGTTGGCTCCGTAGACCAGCTTGGCCGCCTCGCGTTGGGCAATCTCCTCTTCGTCGTCGTTGCGCCGGACGATGCTCGTCGCGGCCTGTTGCTGGGCCAGGCGCAGCTTTATGGGATCGAATTTGGGATGCAGCAGCAGGTCCATGGCCAGCGAAAAGACCTGGTCCGAGTCGCCCTTGAGCGAGTCCCAGGAGAGGGAAGTGGAGTCTACGTCGCCCCCGGTTTCGATGTGCGCGGCCTTGGCCTCGAGCAGATCGTCCATGGCGTCGCCGTCCATCGTAGCTGTGCCGCTTGTCCGCCACGCCTCGCCATAAAGCTCCACCAGGCCCGTCTTGGCCGGATCTTCGTCGCGCGAGCCGCCCGGAATGAGCACCGATCCGGAGACGAAGGGCAGCTCATGATCCTCCTGGAGGAAGAGAACGATGCCGTTCATCAGCTCGATGCGCGTGGGTTGGTGGGGCTTGAAGTCGTGCAGCCTGGGGATGGGAATCTGCTCCCAGGGCTTGGATGAAGCTGCGGCAGCAGGCGCAGGAGTGGAAGCTGATATGGGAGCGGCAACAGGCACAGGAGCTTGTTGTTGAATAACTTGGTGGCAACCGCCCAGAGCTATGCTCATCATTCCCGCAAGGACAATCTTCGCCAGCTTCTTCATTGCGCGCCTCCGTCCTTCGGCGCCGTCGCCGATGGCTGCGCAGCCTGCGGCGCAGTCTCAATCCACGCCTCGGTGCGGTTGCTGTCGACAAACACCTTGTTGGCCACGCGGCGAATGTCTGCCTTGGTCACCTTGTCTACCCGGTCAAGTTGCAGGAAGAGCTCGCGCCAGTCGCCGTAGCGGGTCTGGTACTCGGCCAGATTGTTGGCCAGGCCCTGGTTGTCGGCCAGGCCGCGCAGCAGGTCGGCCCGGGTGCGCGTCTTGTACATGGCCAGCTCGTCATCGGTCACGTCGGCGGTCTTCAGCTTGTCGATCTCCTTGTGGATGGCGTCGCGCATCTCGGCCGGCGTATGCCCCGGCAGGGGAAATGCATAGAAGAGGAAGAGGCTGGGATACTTATCGCCGGGAAAGGGGCTCGCGCCCGCGGCTTCGGCGGCAATCTGCTGGTCGCGGACCAGGCTGCGATAGAGGCGCGAGACACGGCCGTTGGATAGAATGTCGCTGATGGCGTCATAGACCGCATCGTCGGGATCGCGGTAATCGGGCCGGTGGTAGCCCTCAAGGTAGATGGGCTGGGTTGCCTCGCGAATGGCCACGGTCTTCTCGGCAAACTGCCTGGGCTCGACGGTGGTCATCTCCTCCGGCTTGGGACCGCCGGGAATGCGGCTGAAGTACCGCTCCAGCATGGGCAGCGCTTCGGATGCCTTCACATCGCCCACCACGGCCACCACGATGTTCGAGCCAACGTAGTACTTCTTGTGAAACTCCATGGCCTCGGTGGCGTCGATCTGGCTCACCTCGCTCGGCCAGCCGATACTGCTGCGGCCGTAGTTGTGAGCCACGTAGGCGGTGGCCAGGAATTGCTCCCACAGCCGGCCTTCGGGGTTGGAGTCGGTGCGCATGCGCCGCTCTTCGATCACCACGTCGCGCTCCTTGTAGAACTCGCGCGGCACAGTGTCGGCCAGTCGGCTGCTCTCCAGCCACGCCCATAACTCCAGGCGGTTCTCCGGCATCGACCAGAAGAAAATCGTTTCATCCAGGCCGGTTTCGGCGTTCAGGCCCTCGGCTCCATTGCGCTCGGCCACGTCGGTGAACTGGTTGGGGATCACATACTTGTGGGCCTCGGTCTGGGCCTCCAGGAAAGCCTTCTTCAGCTCGGCCAGCTTCTGCTCGTCACGGCCCACGGGCTTCAGGTACTCGGCCTCGTAGGCGTCGTTGGCCGCCTCCACCTTGGCCAGGGCAACCTTTTCCGCGGCATAGTCGGTGGTGCCGATCTCGCTCGTTCCCTTGAAGGCCAGGTGCTCAAACATGTGCGCCAGGCCGCTCTCGCCGGAGGGATCGTTCACGTCGCCGGCATCGACAAACGTGGTATAGCTGAAGACCGGCGCCTCCGGCCGCTCGCAAAGAATGAGGGTAAGCCCGTTGGGCAGCACCTTGGTGGTGATCCGCTGCTCGAAGCTCTTCAAATCCTGGGCTTTCGCGCCCGCCGCGGCCATTGCCACCGACAGCAGCGCCAACGCCAAAAGCCGGGAAAGAACTCTGCCTTGCATCCAACCTCCTTGTTCCAGAGGAGCGCAACCGCAACCTCCGCTCTCTTCCAAGCTAGTGCCCGCCACCGGAGGGGGTCAAACCGGGAGCCCGAATCGCCAGGGCTTGACTTTGAAGCGTGTATAGTGTACTAGTATTATAGACACTTCGATGAACCTGCGCATCAACTTCGCTTCCGGCGTGCCCATCTATCAGCAACTTATGGAACAGATCAAGCACGCCGTGGAGACGGGCGCCATCCGGCGAGGCGAGCAGCTGCCGACCATCCGCAGGATTGCCGAGGAGCTGGCTATGAATCCCAATACCGTGGCCAGGGCGTATCGCGAACTGGAGCATGAGGGGTTCATCGAGGTGCGGCATGGGTCGGGAGCCTACGTAGCCGAGCGGGAAACGTCTTCCGCAAAAGCTGCCGGGATACGCAGAGCGGGCGAGGTTCTGCGCCCGGCCGTGGAGCAAGGCTTGGCGCTCGGCTTGTCGGAAGCGGAGCTTCGCCGGGTTTTTGAAGACGAACTTGCGCGGTTGCAGAATGATGCGGCCGCGGAGCGGAGGCGCAATTGAACGACATTATCATCGCCGCTGAGGGGCTTTCGAAGAGTTACGACGGCAAGCCGGCCTTGAGGAGCCTCCGTCTGGAGGTTCCGCGCGGATCGATCTGCGGTTTTCTGGGCCGCAATGGCGCCGGCAAGACCACCACGCTGAAGCTCCTGCTGGGAATGCTGCGGCGGGACGCGGGAAGTATCCGGCTGTTTGGCCAGCCGGTCGATTCCGAAGCCTCTTCCATTGCGGCGCGGCGGCGTCTGGGCTTTGTCAGTGAGGACAAGGAACTCTACCCCTTTATGACCGTGGACCAGACCATACGCTTTACGCGCCCGTTCTTTCCCGGCTGGCGGCGCGACCTGGAGGAAAAGTATCTCGAACTCTTCCAGTTGCCGCGCAAGAAGGCGGTGCCGAAGCTGTCCAAGGGAATGCGCACGCAGCTGATGCTGCTGCTGGCCATGGCGCGCGGCGCGGAGCTGCTGCTGATGGACGAGCCCACCGGCGGGCTGGACCCGGCGATGACCGAAGACGTGCTGCAGATTCTTGCGGACCTGGCCGCCAGCGACGGAACCACGATCTTCTTCTCGTCGCATCAGCTGGCGGAAGTGGAGCAGATCTGCGACCGCGTCTGCATCATCGACCAGGGGCAGGTGGTGGTCGATGGCGTGCTCGACGATCTGAAGTCCGACTACCGGCGGATTCTTCTGGTCTTCGATGGGACGCCGCCGCCCGGGCTGGCCGGCTTGCCCGGAATCGATCATCTTCGCCAGCGCGGAAGGACGGCGTCGCTGCTGGCCCATGGGGATGTGGAGGGCCTTGTTGATCGCGCGCGCGAACTGGGGCCGAGCTCGGTGGAAGTGCGGCCGGTAACGCTGAAAGAACTGTTTCTGGATCATGTGAGGGGGGAGTAATGCTCTGGTACAAGGCTTGGCTTGAAACGCGCTGGCGCTTCGTCTTTATGCTCGGATCGGTCCTTCTGGTGTGGCTCGCGCCTCAATGGCTGCCTTCTCTTGGTTTCCGGCTGCCGCCGGGAGTTCCCGCTTCGAGGTTATGGATGGCCATTCACCTCGGATCGGTCCTTCTTTACATCGTCGCGGCGAATTTTCTGGCCGGCTCCGGCGTCAACAGTCAAACCACCTATGCCGCAACCTCGGGGTTTCACGGCTCCATGCTGTTCACTCTGTCTCTGCCGGTTTCGCGGCGGCGGCTGCTCCTGGTGCGAGCGGGCTTGGGAGCTCTTCAGACCGGCGTTCTGGTGGCCATCATGGCCGTGTACACACTCTTTCACTTGCCGGGAGGCGCGAGCACCTTCCAAGCCCTGGAGTACATTGCGCGCGCGATCATCTGCACCATAGCCGTCTATGCCTTGTCGGTGCTGCTGGCCTGCGTGCTCGACGAGATGTGGCAATTCTACGCCGCTTGTTCTTGCTGGATCGCGTTCTATTTGTTGCAGTCCAGATTCGCTTTCGTATCGTGGATCAGCCCGCTGCGCGGCATGAGCCTGTTCTCCTATCCTGTCACCGCGCCCATGCCGTGGGCTCCGGTAGCGGCGTCGCTCGCGCTTGCCGGCGTCTTTCTGTGCGCTTCTGTGCTTGTGCTGCAGCGTAAGGAATACTGAATCCATTCGCTCTTGCAGCGGGCGCCTGCGCCCCAGCGTCCGGCGCCGGTCATGAATTCCTTACGCGAACTTCACCGTTCCCTTGGTACGATGGACTTCTCATGCAGAGTCAGCGAACAAGCCGGAGGAGACTCACGCCCGTCTGGCGCGCTGTGATCGAGGTCGCGTTCATAATCTTCCTCTTCTATTCCAACCTGCTGATGGGCGAGTTTACCGTCTCCAATGCTCCCGGCAAGACCCTGGCCTTCGCCCTCCGTGACATCTTCACACAGACGAATTTCGCCATCGCTATGATCGCGGCGCTGATCGGGTATCTGGTGTTTGAGTATCTCCGCAGGAAGCTTTAGCGCCGCAGGCCTTGCTCGTCCATCCGCTCTCCTTGACCCCGGTCCCTGCCGCTTCGTATGCTTCAGTGGTTTCTGCGCGGCGATTGGATTCCCTTCTCGACCCGCTTAGAGAGAGCCTGAATAAGCACGACATCCCCGGTCGCAAAGCCCGCTTCCATCTCCGACGCCTTGCCCTTCCTGGTTCGCCGCGCCGCGGTGCTGGGCGCCGGTACCATGGGTTTCCGCATTGCCGCGCACCTGGCCAACGCCGGAATCCCGACTCTGCTGCTGGATATGGTCACGACTAGAGACGGGAAAACACTGCGGAACTGGCGTGGCCGCCCATCATTGTGCGACGATGATTGGCGTGTTTTGGGTCTTCAGCAGGCCGCGAGAGTTTGCCATGATTCGTGCCGGTTTCAGATCGGTAGCATGGTTGCTCGCTGGCCTGCTCTTCCCCTGCGTTCAAGCTCCGGCCCAACAGCCGCCCGCCGCGCGGCTCAACGTCTCCGGCCAGATATCCATCGCCGGCCGCGCAACGCCCTATTTCATTCGCCATCTGCCCGTCAGTTCGTTTCCGGAGCTTCCCGCCGCGGTTCAAGCCCTGCTCAACCGGCGAGGATGCATGATTCCGCAAACCTACGAGGCTCACCATCCTGAGAACGTGGTTCATGCCAGCCTGGAGCGCGCCGGTTCTTCCGACTGGGCCGTCCTCTGCTCGGCGGAGGGGACGGTCTCGCTGCTGGTCTTCTTTTCGAGCGCCCCAAGCAAAATGGCAGTGCTGGCATCGGCGCCTGAGACCGAGCGCCTGCAAACCCACGACCCGACCGGCGTCCTCGGCTTCAACTGGGGCATCGACCCCGCATCGCCGGCGCAGGTCCGCGAGGCGCAATCCGGCATGAAGCCTCGTCCCTTGCGCCCGGACCACGACTCCCTGGCCGATTCGGTCGTCGAGCACCGCACCGTCTACCACTTCTACGTGAAAAATGCTTGGACCGTGCTGGAGATGCCGGAGTGATCGATCCATATCCGATTTGAAATGAGACTGGGCGCCCCGCCCTCGTCGGGTTGTTGTGCTTGCGACCAGGGCGGGTTTAGCCGCTCACCTGGCCGCAAAGGAGCGCCTCCCATGCCGGAAGCCGTTCTCGTCAGCGCCGTTCGCACCCCCGTTGGCCGCGCCCCCAAAGGCGCTCTTTCCACTACCCGCCCCGACGATCTGGCCGCGCTCGCCGTGCGCGGGGCCTTGGACAGGGTTCCCGAGCTGGACAGAGGCGAAATCGACGACGTGATCCTGGGTTGCGCCCAGCCGGAGGGCGAGGAGGGCTGGAACATTGTTCCAGGCGGTTTTTATCAAGGACGAAGCTGCTTGACATGCGAGCCCTGGGGCGCCCTGAATCGATTGGAGCGGCGCAAGCTTTTGCTGCCAGCCCGGACGTATGCCGAAGGCTCGCGTGGATTTTGCGCGCCAGAGAGAGGAATACGCCGGTAGTTTGCGGTAGAGTTATCGAAGGCGTTCCCCCGGACAAGTCGTGCGCCGATTCCTCCCGCGTTGAGTCTCCGCACAACCCCAGCGGCGAAATGACCGGCTTTGCGCCTATCATCCCCCATTGTAAGAGGTTCACCATGCGCTCATTTTCAAAGAAGTGGATTCTTCTTGGCTTGTCGCTCGCGCTCACCCATGGGCAATGCCAGCCTGCCCAGGCGCCTTCATCCGATAACAAGAAGACGACGGACAACTCGAGCACCGCGATTCCCATGCAGGCTACAAGTACGGTTGGCTCCTGCGTGACTGTGGAGGCCGTTCTGGTCCCTCGGGATCCTGCGGCAAAGCTCTTCGGCGGGTGGGTCGCGGATAACTACGCGGTGGTCAAGACCACCATCTCCAACCATTGCGCGGACCAGCAGTTCATCCTGCACGACATCTACTTCGACTATAGCCAGTGGTCGCTGAGCGGAGTGTATCCGGAGCTGTCCAGGCCCGCTCCATGTCCCTCCGCGGCGCAGGCAGCCGCATCACCAACCGCTGCGCCGGGGACCGCACCCCCAGCCCCGGCGGCGCCAGGAGATTCCAAGCAAAAGCCGGCAAGCGGTTGCTCCGATGAGTACACGAAAGGCTCACGGCCTGGCGAGGTGGCTACCGTCGGCGCTCTGGATGTTCAGGACCAGTTGACCGAGGCCTCCTATTTCTCGCATCGCAATCTGATCGTGAACGGGCTGGTCCTGGTCGGCACCGTGGCCGGGGGATACGCATTTATCGGTTCGACTGCGTGGACACAGGGGATCGGCGCTTACAACAGCGCATTCATCCCCGGATTCCAGAAGTTCTGGCCCGACCGCCGGATCGACCAGGAAAAGAATGTGTTGTCGCTGGGCTACCGGACGGATCAATCCACGGCGATTGCCAAGGACGACCACGGCTCCTACTACGCATTCTTCCCGGTCGCGGCCTTCTTGGTGCCGGAGCTGAAGGCGCTCTTTCTAAGCGATCCAGCGGCCTTCCTCAATCCCGCCGAGGTGTTGTTCGATATCAGCGGAAGGCACACAGACAGCAGCCAGAAATCGGAGAAACCCCTGATGAGCAAGAGCAAGAAGGGGAGCGAGGAGAGCCTGCGCGACTTCCTGCTCGACCTCGTGCAGGTGGCGAATGCGGGGGATTCGGCGAATCCGCAGCCGCTAGCGAGCGAAGCTAGAAGGGCTGCTTCGATGCGGCTGCTGTATGAGCTGGCCTTGCCCTGCCCTGGGACGGATTGCCCCTACGACCCGGCAAAGGCCGCCGATCAGGCCGAATACAAGCGCATTCTGGCTGAGAAGTTCCTATTCCAGCACGCCAGCCTCAACGCGGTGAAGATTGTCGCCAGGGGAGTGATGACCGTCAATGTCGAGTCCATTCCTCCCACCATCGACACTGTTACCTTTGACAACGAGAAGGACGGCGCCAGCCTATGGACCGTGCAATCGGCCGCCCCCAAGCCTGCCGCCGGCGATCCTTCCGCTGCCGCCGATCCTGCTGCCGCCGCCGATCCTGCCACCGCCGCCGGCAAGGCCCAGAAGTCGGCCGCGAAGCCGGAGCAAAGTCCCGCCCCATCCCCTTCAGCTGCCGCTTCCGCTCAGCCGGGCGCGGCTGCGAAGGATCTGACCGGCGTCATCGCGGGCAAGTTCCTGACCGATGGAACGCCGGCCATCACCGCCATCAACGTGCCGGGAGTGGACAGCGCAAAACTGACCGATTACATCGTGGATAAGTCGCTGCAGGCCGTCAGCGCCAAAGCGACGGATACCAGCCTACCCTTCAAACTGAAGCTGGCGAAGACCCTGCCTTCGGGATCGACGCTCACCTTCCAGGTGTCGCACAGCACCGGAAACTCCAGCCAGGGCACGTCCACGCAGACCACGAGCAACAAGTTCGTCTATACCGTCACCTACGCCGCCACCCCCAAGATCGCCAAGGTGACGATGGACAATGACGATAAGACCGATGTCTGGCAGACCCCCGGAAAGCTGAACGGTACCGCCACGGGCACGGATCTCGACGGCGGGACCATTGCGGTGTCCGCTCTGAAAATCGACGGGAAGGACGCCACGATTGCCGACTACATCGGACCCTTGGTCGAGGTTCCCAAGAGCTCCAGCGCCACCGAACTCGACTTCCAGCTCCCGCTGCTCAAGCCGGTCCCGGACGGCTCAACGCTCAGCTTCGTCGTCACAAAGGGGACGGGCGCGAGCGCGCAAAGCGAGCCCTGGGACTATACCGTCGCAAATCCGGCGGCAGCGGCCGCGAAGCCGGCAGCACCCGCCAAAAAGCCGGCGGCGCCGGCCCCGAAGCCGGCACAACCGGCCAAGAAGCATACGCCTTAGCCGGCGCTGTGGCGTCGGCGGCACAAAGGAAAAGGGTCCGCCGAAGCGCGGCGGCAACGAGGAGAAGAAACAGGAACGGGCGGGATCTTCGCGGACCCCGCCCGTCTTCTGTCTTGGCTCGGATGGAATTTGTCTTCCAGCTACGCCTTGGCGGTGGCCAGGTTCTTTAGCCGCGCGCTCAGGCGGCTCTTGTAGCGGGAGGCGGTGTTGTCGTGCAGGATGCCCTTCTGCACGCTCTTGTCGAGGATGGAGACCGTCTCGCGGTACTGCTCCTGGGCAGCCTTGACGTCCCCCTTGACGAGTGCCTCGCGCAGCGCCCGCAGGCTGGTGCGCACGCGGCTGCGGTTGGCGCGGTTCACTTCGGTGCGGGTTTCGGTCTGCCGGGCGCGCTTGAGCGCCGATACATGATTTGCCATCGATCTTCCTTAATCTTCAGGGTGGTCTGCGGGCCGGAATGCAATCGCGCCGCATCCCTCGCAATCTCTTAGTTTACGGGATGCGGAGCGGCCGGTCAACTTTCGGGTACTGTCGATAGTGGGTCAGTTTGGAATTCATTGGAACAAACTGCGAAGCTCTAGCCAGATTCCAGTGATAATCGCCAAAATCAATGCCGCTCCACCGATTATTCCGCCTGCCCTAGTGGGCACCCAGTCATGTTTCCCACTCCGGTTGAACATCGAAGTGAAGATTCCAACGATTCCGAAAATGATGAAAAGCGCCATTGTGGCGTAGGCGAGAAGCATGCAGAAAAGAGTACCGCAGAGAACATCTCAGTGTGAAATTCTCGTGCAAACGGGTACGTCGATGCAGGCATCTTGAAGGAGGAAGCTCCAGGTCTGGTCACAGGTTCCCATCAGGCGCCTAGGGAGATGCTTCGACGGGGGTGACATCGGTTGCGGCTTGCGTGAACGCAAAGAGCAGGATCCACTCGCTGGAGACGGCCTGACCATCAACCAGCGCGGGCCTGAACCTCCAGTTCCGCGCTGCTTCGAGAGCCAGGTTGTCGAAATACCTGCTCTTTCCCGGCGAGTCGAGCGTCGCATTCGAAACATCGCCGCCTGGACTGACCGTGACCCGTATCCTCGCCTGAACCGTGCCTCGAATGGTCTCGCTCGCCGTTTGGGGCACGTCGGGCAGAAATCGCTGAGCAACCGCGCCCTTCACAACCGCGCCGCTGGATGTTTGAGCCTCCGGAGCCGGCGATTGAGGTTGGGGCACCGGTAGCTGAGCCTGGGACACGGGCGACTGAGGCTGAGGTGCTGGAGATTGAGGCTGAGGTGCGGCCATCGCGGGCGCAGATTGTTGTTGCACGGTCGGTGGCGATGGCCGAGTCTGGTGAAATCGCAGCAGCAGGACTGCAATCGCCGCAAATACCACGAGCGCCGCGGCAGCAAGCGCCGGCGTGCGGCGTTTGGCAAAGAGTGCCTTACCGGCTTTGCTGGCTGGGCTTGCGAGAGATGGAGCAGGTTCGAGACGGGCTCTGACATCGCTGAGGGTGCACCGGCGCCCCGGGTCGGACCGCAGACATTCCCGCGCAATCCCGGCGAAGGGTTGTGGAACAGATTCAGGCACAACCGGTTCCCCGCCGGCCGATCTGTCCCAAACCGGCGGGTGTTGGGTCAGAGCTTCGACCAGGGTGACGCCGAGCGACCATACGTCAGTGGCTGGGGAGACCGCCTCAGTGGCCCCTTCCGGCGCCTGGTAGACGCTCGGCGCCGGAAGCCGGTTGCCAGGCTCGCCTGCCACATGAAGGCTGTCCGAAGAGAGTTTCAACTGATCGTCGACAGCCAGGATGTTCGATGGCTTGAGATGACCGTGCACAAGACCCTTCCCGTGAAGAAAGGAGAGCGCGTCCAGAGCCGCGTCGAGCATCTCTCTCGCCTCGACGGGCGTCAGTGACCGCTCCGGAAGAATCTGCGAAAGCACTTCGTCGGCATACTCCGTCACGGTGTAAAGCAGCGGGGTGGTTTCGATCTGACAGCTTCCGGTGTAGAACAGGCGGGTCAAGTGAGGATGAGACAGGGCCTTTGTCAGCGCCCAGCAGGCAATGTGGGACTCCGCGTCGGGGGCATCGGCTGGAATGAGCTTGATGGCGGCTTTCTGCGACTGTTGACCCGGAAGCTGCGTCAGGAACACACCACCCCGTCCAGATCCGCCCAACCACTTGAGGAGGACAAATCTTCCGTCGATCGCCCGTCCTACCCAATCGCTGCGGACTGTCGCTCGGTCCATGGCGTAACCATTCTATATGAGCGCGGCAAGCGCCAAAGCAGAGGGTGAAGATTCAGCCCGCATTGGGAGCGGCAGGCGAAGTCATGACCGGGATGCAAGTGGGCAGGGGCCCTCGTCTCCCCACTGAGAGCCAATTTGGTTCCTTGCCGGTCATGGGCTGTTCGCCGGTAATCCGGAAGCCGCCGCACTCCCCGGTCCTGCCGCCCTATCCGGACCAGCCCGCCCGGTTGGTGCGACCGGCGGAAGTGTATCCCATATCCGTTGAGATGCCCCGCACACATTGAAGCACCAGGTTGGCGAGCAGGGGCAGCTTGTGCGCGGTCACGCGGAACGACGGCCCGGAGACGCTGACCGCCGCCACCGGCAGCCGCTGCGCATCCAGCACCGGCACGGCGATGCACCGCAACCCCTCCTCCAGTTCCTCGTCGTCCACGGCGTAGCCGCGGCGGCGGGTCTTCTCGATCTCCGCGCGCAAAGCCTCCGCGGTGACGATGGTGCGCGGCGTGAAACGCTCGAAGCGGATGCGGCGCAAGACATCGGCGGCGCGCTCCTCGGGCAGAAACGACAGCATCGCCTTCCCCACCGCGGTGCAATGCACCGGATTGCTGGCCCCGACGCGGGTGATCATCCGCACCGACCGGGCTGGTTCGATCTTGTCCAGGTAAATGACGCGCGCGCCCTCCAGGATGCACAGGTGCGCGGTCTCCTCGGTCTCGGCAACCAGGCGGCGCAGGTGCGGTTGGGCGCGATCGCGCAAGTCGTACTGCTCGATGGCCCGGTTGCCGAAGTCGTACAGCCGCAGCCCCAGGCGGAACTTTCCGCTGGGCGTCCGTTCCACCATGCGGTGCCGCTCCAGAACCATCAGGAAACGGTGCGCGGTGCTCTTGTGCAGCTGCAGCGACGAGGCAACCTGCGCCAATCCCAGCGGCACATCGCTCTCCCCCAGCAGGTCGAGCACGGCAAAAGCCCGGTCCAGGGCCTGAACTTTGTAGGTGCCTTGAAGGGCTGTGTCTCGCATCTTGGTTCTCCGTGCCGCGGTATGGGCACTATTCCAGTGTCTTCAGAGACGCAATGCGTGTCAAGTAGTGGGACAAAGCTGCTGCCCGCGAGACCGGAGCAGGCTGCGGACGCCGGATTACAGCCCCGCCGGCGAGGCCGCGAGCTACCTGGATTACTCCTCCACCACGTCTTCCTCGCCAGGCACCACATCTCCCTCGCCCGGCGCCAGGAACAGGTTCGCCTCCAGCCCATGCTGCCGCGTGTACAGATCGTAATAGCGCCCGCCCAGCGCGAACAGCTCGGCATGGTTGCCCCGCTCCACGATGAGCCCTTTCTCCACCACCAGAATCTGATCGGCGCGGCGGATCGTCGACAGCCGGTGCGCGATCACGAACGTCGTCCGTCCTTCCATAAGCCGGTTCAGCCCCGCCTGGATCATGGCCTCGGACTCCGAGTCCAGCGAGCTGGTGGCTTCGTCCAGGATCAGGATGCGCGGATCGGCCAGCAGCGCGCGAGCGATGGAAAGCCGCTGCCGCTGCCCGCCCGAGAGCTTCACGCCGCGCTCGCCCACGATCGTGTCGTAGGCTTCCGGATAATGCTCGGCGAACTCGTCCACGCGCGCCGTGCGGCAGGCGGAAAGAAACTGCTCCTCGCTCGCATTGGGCCGCGAAAACAGGATATTCTCGCGAATCGTCCCATCGAAAAGGAACGAGTCCTGCAGCACCACGCCCAACTGCGAGCGAAAGGTGTTCAGATCCACGTGCGCAAGGTCCACATCGTCCACCGTCACGCGCCCCTAGGTCGGAGTGTGGAAGGCGCACAGCAGGCTGATGATGGTGGACTTGCCCGACCCCGACGAGCCGACCAGCGCCGTCACCGTCCCCGGCTCGGCTGTGAAGCTGAGGCCGTGCAGCACCGGCTTGCCGGGATCGTAGGCAAACTCCACATCCTCAAAGCGCACCGTGCCCCGGATGGGCGGCATCTTCACCGTGCGCCCCGGGCTGAGGTTCTCTTCCAGCTCGGCCATGATCTCGTTGGTGCGATCCAGCCCGGCAAAAGCCTCCGTCAACTGCGTGCCGATATTCACGATCTGGAAGACCGGCGCGATCATGAAGGCCAGAAACATGTTGTAGCTGAAGTAGTCGCCGACCGTCCATGTGTTGCCCAGCACGCGATGGCCGCCCAGCCACATCACCAGCGAAGAGACCAGGCCCAGCACCGTGGTCGAAGCGGCGCCCAGAGCGCTGGTCATGGTCAGCGACTTCATTACGTTGCCTAGCAGCCGCTCTACGCCGGCGGCGAAAACTCCAGCCTCGCGCTCCTCGGCGTGATAGCCCTTGATCACCCGCACCCCGCCTAGGGATTCGGTCAGCCGCCCTGTGACCTCCGCGTTGATCTTGCCCCGCTCCCGGAAGATAGGCCGAATCGTCTTGAAGCCGTACTGCAGGACGAAGACGAAAACCCCCATCACGGAGAATACCGTCAGCGTAACCGGAACGCTCAGATGCAAGAGATAGATAAAAGCGAGCGCCGCCGTCAGCAGGCCTCCCAGAAAATCCACCAGCCCGGTGCCCACCAGGTTGCGCACCCCCTCCACGTCGGTCATGATGCGCGCCACCAGCGTGCCGGTGCGGTTCTCGTCGTAGTAGGCCACCGGGAGCAGCCCCACATGCCGCTGGACCTGCCTGCGCATCTCGGCGATAAGCCGCTGGCCGGCTTTCGACAACAGTTGCGTCAGCGAGAACGAGGTAATGGCCTGCACCACCATGGCCGAAAAAACCACCGCGATGACGCGGGGCAGCAACTCGGGATGCGGGTGCTGCGAAGAGAGGACATTGTCCAGAAGCGGCTTCGAGGTATACGGCAACACCAGGCCGGCGACGCGGTTGATAGCCATCAAACCCATGCCGGCCAGCAGCAGGCCCTTGCGCGGCGCCACCAGCGCCCAGACCTGCGGCCACAGCTTCTTCAGGTCCGGCTTGCGCTTGGGCAATTCCGCCTGCCCCAAGCGTGCTTCGCGCCCACGCGCCGTGCGCTCGGCGCGCATGTTCATGCCCATCGCGCCGCCCCGCATGGCGCCCATGCGCTACTCCTTTTCCTTGCGCATGGCAATGACTTCCGACTCCCGCGCGGCGAGAAACGAACGCACGGCCAGGATCACGTAAATAAGCAGCAGCCAGGCCAGCGCAAGCTGCGCGGCCAATGCATTCAGGTCCAGCTCCTTGGCGGATGCCAAGCTGTGGAAGATCTGCACAATCGTTCCCGCAAAGCCCAGCAGGGCGATGAGCACGTTGATGTGCATGAACAGTTTGCGCCGGCCCTCGTTGGGGCCGATAGCCAGCGCGGCGAAGACCCCAAGCACAACGCCGAACCCCACCGGGATCAGCGCCGCGGAGTTCAGGCTGCCGGTGCCCAGGTAGGCGCCCAGACCCAACCCAGCCAGCAGAACCGCAAAAACCAATGTCAGCCTTGCCATGCCAAACCTCATTCCCTGTGCGCGTCAAGAATACCAGTTCAAGTGGCCCGGTAGTTCATCAGCGATCTTCAACGCTCAGTTGCATGGCGCGAAAATCGATGGTAAGCGGAATCGTCTGCGATATCAGATCGAAACCGAGGTTTCCAGCCGCCCAGTCGCCGCCCGGAAAAGTGGCCTTGAGCAGAACAGTCGCCGGCATTAGCTCGACGACCCTCCCCAGTGTGAACCGCGCCGACGGCAGAACCACTGCCTCCCGATTCGTGCTGCCGCCGATGCCCTTGAGCGTGCGATCCTTCTTGACGCCAGCAAGCATCAAATCCGGATATGCCGCCGCGAAGATCGGCCCCAGGTAAGTCGGATCGGCCCCCGTGTCGAAGACGTAGTTGAGCGTTCTTCCATTCAGGCTCATCTGCGTTACCGGCGTCGCACCGTCAAAGGCCAGAGGCACAACCTTGGCCGACGCGGGCGGTGTGCCTGGCTGAATCTCGAAGCGATTCTCCTTGCCCAGGCGAAACGAACCCAAAGCCAGCAGCACTGGAATCCCGAGAACTCCCCGGCGCCCTTCCGGCAGATCGGCGAAGGGCATGCTCGTATCGGGAGAAACAATAAACGCGACGTGCTTCAGATGAGTCTTCCCGATCCACAGGTCCGCCACTTCGGCAACCCGCACAGCAGAGCCTGTCAAGCTTATATCCGCGACCTTTGTCGAGGTCTCTTCCAGCTTCAGTCCCAGCCGCCGGGCCTCCGACTCGCTCATCATGGAGAGATTCGCGCCCGAGTCCACAATATAGGCTCCGGCAACTCCGTCGGCAGTTACAGGAACAAACAGGCTCCTCTCCAACATCTCGCTGCGCAAGGTCGAAGGCTTGCTGCTCGCAACGGTCATTTCCGGATAGCGAGCGAGAACCGCAAACAGCGAATGCACCGCCTTCGCATCCTCCGCATCGGGCCTGTCCTCAAGCATCCGGTCCAGTGCCGCGGCAGCCCTCTTGTATCTTCCCTCGCGAAAATACATTGCGCCGAGAATCTCATGCGCGCGGTAAGAGCTGGCGCTATTCGGCAACTCCCGCATCACCGCGTTTAGCTCGCGCTCGGCCTCTGTCCGCTTCTCAAAGCTGGCATCCACAGCTCCCTGGCAGAGCAGCGAGGTTCCGCCGGCGGCCACGCGCTCCCGCAACTGGAACCAGTCATGCGTCTCGCACAGATCGGGTTGACTGTCAGCCAGCGCCGGAAGGCAGGCGGCAGCAAACAAAACAACTCCAATCGGGAGCACGCGCATGGCGAAAATGATCGCACATGCGTGAAAGGACGGTAAATGGCGCAAACATCGAATCGTTGAAGGTGGTAACTTCAAAGTCAACCCGGCGCGCTCTTTATCCGGCCGGGATCGGAGTTGCGCCCGAAGTTTTCCTTCCCGCCTGCGGACCCCATCGAAACAGCGTCCCCGGCCGTCAACCCTCCGCAGGCCGGAGAGCCGCCAGCCGGGGACGAAAGACCGTTAAAGCAGTTACCGCTGGATGCGCGCCGATCCGCCCTTGGCAAAGGCCCGCACCTGCTCCACGGTGGCCATGGTGGTGTCGCCGGGGAAGGTGGTCAGCAGCGCGCCGTGCGCCCAGCCCAGCTTGATCGCCTCTTCCGGCGTCTCGCCGCTCAGAAGGCCATAGATGAAGCCCGCCGCAAAGCCGTCGCCGCCGCCCACGCGATCCAGCACATCCAGCTCGGCCGTCGGCGCCACGTAAGTCTTGCCGTCGATCCACGCCACCGCGCTCCAGCTATGCCGGTTGGTGGAGTGCACTTCGCGCAGTGTCGTAGCCACCACCTTCACATGCGGATGCTTCTTCACCACGCTGTCGATCATGCCGAAGAAGACGCTCGGGTCGAGCTTCGATTTAGCCGCCATCTCCGGCCCCGGAATGCCGAGACCCTTTTGCAGGTCCTCTTCGTTGCCCACCAGCACATCCACGTTCTCCACGATGCTGGCGATGGTCTCCACGGCGCGCTCGTTGCCGCCTGAAATCTTCCACAGCTTCTCGCGGAAGTTCAGATCGAACGACGTGACGGCGCCGGCGGCCTTGGCTTCCTTCATCATCTCCGCCGCAAGGGGCGCGGTGGTGGGCGAGAGAGCCGCAAAGATGCCACCGCAATGCACCCACTTCACGCCGCCGGCAAAGATCGCCTTCCAGTCGAAATCTCCCGGCTTCAGCAGCCCCGCCGCCTCGTTCGAGCGGTTGTAAAAGACCACCGGAGCGCGCACGCCGAAGCCCCGGTCGCTGTACACCGCCGCCATATTCGGCCCGCGCACGCCGTCGTGCTTGAAGTGCTTGTAAATCGGCTTCACGCCCATGGCGCGCACCCGCTCGGCGATCAGGTCGCCGATGGGATAGTCCGACATCGCGGTGGCGATTGCCGTCTTCATTCCAAAACAATCCGAAAGGTTGGCGGCCACATTGAACTCGCCGCCGCTGACGTGAATCTGGCACTCCGTCGCCTTGCGGAAGGGGACAATCCCCGGATCGAGCCGGTGCACCAGCGCGCCCAGCGAAAGAAAATCCAGCTCCGCATCTTTGCGGATATTCAATCCGTGACTCATCGGTCCTACACTCCTTGTCTTTGCGAGGGTCTTCCCTCTGGAAATCGGATGATCTAGCCTCTTGCAAAACTGCCTTCGGGCGATAGATTGTGTCAGGGCACGACTTCAGTCGTGCCGCAGATGACCAGTTTCGATTCCGGCTTTAGCCGCTGCGGAATCGCAAATTACTTAAAACAAAACCGCAGGGGTAAAGCCCAACATGATTCTGTTGCTCTACCGGCACGACTGAAGTCGTGCCCTGACGCTTCTTGCAGTCTCAATGGGATTTTGCAAGAGGCTCAATCCCTGAATTATATACCGGTGGTCTGACCACGCGCGCCTCGATCAGCCCGCGCTCCCGGCCAGCTGCTTCACATCGGCCAGCACCTGCTCCGCCGTCCACTCGTTGCCCGGATAAAACCGCGCCACCTTGCCGTCCGGGCCGATCAGCGTGGTCGAGAGCGTGTGCGTAATCGTTCCGTCCGCCGCGTTGGTCATTCCCAGGTCGAACCACTTCGCCATCTCGGCCAGCACGGGCTTTTCCGGCACGGCAAAATCCCAGTGCGCAAAGGCATTCTTCGCGTCGCTGCCGATGTAGTTGGCCCCATAAGCCCGCAGCCGCTCCGGCGTATCGTGCTCCGGGTCGAAGCTCACGCTGAGCAGGTGCGTCTTCGCATAGAGCGCCGGGCTGGCCGCCAACTGCTTCTCCACCTCGGCGAAGTTGCGCGTCACGCGCGGGCAAAACTCGGGCGACGGGCAGCGCGTATAGATGAAGGTAATGAGCAGCGCTTGGCCCTTGAACTGGCCGAGATGAATCGGCCGCCCGTCCTGGTTGCGCAGCTTGAAGTCCGGCGTCGCATCGCCCGGCGCGGGCACGTGGTAGCTGACCGGCGGCTTGTAATCCGGCCTGGCCTGCGCCACCACCACGATATGATCCAGCAGGTAATCGGCATTGGGGTCCGGCGAGACCAGAACGTCGGCGGTTATCACGTCGCCCGGATGCAGCTCGCCCAAAATGCTCGGGTCCTTCAGCTTGTAGGGCATGGTCATCGCCTCCATGAAGCCCGGAATGGCCTCATGGTCCACCGTCACCTCGCCCCTGGCGGCGTCGGTGGAGACCACCTTGCCGCGCAGTTTGTAAACCTTGTACGCCGGGCTGGCGGTCTGCCCGGTCCTAGCCGTCGAGCCGGAGTGGCACCCGGCCAGCAGCACCGCCGCAATCATCGAGGAAGCGAGCAATCGGCAAATCATGTGCTCAGTGTACAACCGCTTGGCCGCCCTTCCCGGAGGGCCCAGATGCCCGCCACAGAATGGCGGCCTCAGAGTGAGCAAAACTTCGCGGTTCCCATTAACCAATAGCTACTCGGAGATGAGCGCCTTGCGAAGCGACCTCAACAGGCTTTCCGCCTCATCGAGCCTCTTCAGTACTGATTCATCCCCTTTCAGCTCCTGCAGCGTGGTCCAAGGCACACTCTTCATCGCCTCAATCGCAGCCCTCAATTCGCTTAGGGGCTGCCCATCGTCCCTCCTCGCGACCGGGCGAATTCGGAGTTGGGCGGACTCAAGGTCGCCCGAATCGCTAAGGAAGTGGGCTCGCGCCACCGGGTCAGGAAGGATTGTTCTCAGCTTCCGCAAGTCCTTGGAGTTGGTAATTCTTTTCTCGTTGACCTTCTTGATCACGGCGTCGATCACCGTTGGGACCAAAAGCTTCTTGCTTACGCCCATTAGCTCTCGCGCCCAGGTAATGGCGGCACTGGGATCACGCAAGGCGGTGAATCTTCCGGAAATCTCGTAGACCTCGACGAGCTTATCGAGCTCACGGACTGTGATGCCTAAGATGTTCGCGGCGCTGGCTCGTCCCACCAAGTCAACCAAACGGTAGGCGACCATCTCCTTTTCCCTTGCGTCCCACTCCTTTCGCTGGCGATGGATATATATCCAAACTCGGAGTCTTTCGTCTTCTGAAAGCGTCCTGTCAGTGACCTCGACAGGAATTCGACGGTATTGTTCCCGCCCTCGCTCGACAAGGATTCGAGAATTCGTCCATCGTCGATCACCATCAATAATGAGGAATTTCCCAGGTAACTCGGGGTGCGGTTCAACCAGGAGGGGTTCAAACAACCCTTCATTCGCTTCAATCTGTCGCTGAAGTTCATCGTCTTCTTTTGGACCAAGCCGTGGTTGATTTGGATTGGGGACCACTTCATCCAGATCGACGTTGGTGCGATAGGTGCGCAAAATCGTGCGATCGAGTCGGCGCTCTTGAAACTCGATGACATTTGAATGGGAGGTCGCCGCCATACGGGTGATCATTGCTAGGAGGCCTCCGACATCGCGATATCGTTCGCGGAGGTACCTATTATCGAACAAATCTGGTTTGCAAGATCAGCCTTAGCCTTTTGGATGGCTCGGATAGCCTCCCCCTGTTTCTTCCAATTGTTCTCGTGCCACCTAACCTCTTTGGTCTGCTGCTGAAGTAGGTCGTCAGCGCGTTCGTCGATGCGGCCGAGTAGAAGCAAGCAGCGCTCGGAAGTGATGAACTCGTACAGGGCAGCCGTCTTGCTTTCGCGCTCGATATCGCTTAGACGAAGTGTGTGAAGCTGCAGCAGATGTTGTCGGACGATCGCCACGACGGATACAACCCGAGCGGGATTGGCAAGCAACACTCCGTCGTGGATATGAAGTTGATGCTTGCCTTTCGGGAACTTGTTCGTGGAGAGAATCGCATGGTCGGCTTTCGCCGCCAGTTGATCTGCCTTGAGTTTAGCAACGTACTCGAATTCGAACTTATTGCGGTTCTTCGAGTCGTAGACGATGGTCCCACATTCCTTGCCGTTTAGCATTACAACATGAAGGATGTCGGCACCAGGGGAGCCTTTGGCGATGCGAGAAACCCTGTCGTCGGGGAACTCCGTTCTGAGCGCCTCGAAGAAATCAATTTCGGCACCTTCGCCGAGTTCATCAGCGGTCTTCCTCTCAAGCGCGCGCTGCAGATCGTTCACCTTAGTCGAGAGCTTCTGGGTCTCCTCGAAGGCCCTCGCCCTTTCGGCGTTGACTGCATCGTCCTTAGCTTTCTCCAAGATCTCGCGCTGAGCATCCAAGTTTTCTTTCAACGCTGAGGCGTGTTGCTCGGCAAGTAGCGACACCTTTCCCTCCGCGCCGCGCGCCTTCGCGTTCGCCTCGGCGACAGCCCTCTCCGTTGCCTCATCCGCGGCCTGACGAATGCGCACGGCCTCGGCCGCAGCTTCTTCCTTCACTTTCGCAACTTCATCCTCACTGGCATTTCGCAGTTCATCGAGCTGCAACGCCAGCGCAGACTCCTTCTGTTCCGCCGCGATTCTGCTCGCGTCCGCGTCGTTGATTCGCGTCTGCAGTCGGGCTTCAGATTCGTGCCGAGCCGCCTCTATTGACGCAATACGCTCGGCCGCGGCAGAATCTGCGGTTTGCTTGGCCTCATTTCGGATTTCAATTTCGCGCTCTTTAGCCTCGGTCTTCATGGCCTCAAGCGCAGTGGCGTTGGCCTCCCGTAGCTCTTTCATTTCAGCTTGTAAATTTGATTTCATTTCCTCGGCCGATTCCCGCGCTGATTCCGCGTCCGCCAATTGTCGCTTCCAGCCGGCCACAAGCTCAAGGCGGGCCTGCTCAGCCTCCGCCTCTTTCTGGCTAACCAATTTCTCGGCAGCTTCTTGAGCCTCTTCGCGCACACGCGCCTCGCGCACTGCGCCCTGCTGGCGCTCCAGTTCGAGGTCGGCCTTTGCCTTAGCGTCTGCACGTGCTTTTTCGGCCGCGAACTGCCTTTCAAGCTGGGCAGTAATCGCGAGCGTCTGCTGGCGTTCTCTGGCGGCGATCCTGCCGCTGATCTCTTCAAGCTTGTCCGGCGGAATCTCCTGGCCGCAGGTGGGACAGGTCTCAAGGTTGAAGTGAAAATGGGATGCCAGTGCGGAACTGAATTCTGGACTTTGAGCAGATTGAGGAATCATTTACAGCCTCCTTCTTATAGGTCCTATTTAATCCTATTTCATCCTTCTGTCAAGCGGAATCTGCGGCGAATTCAGTTTTTTTCTGTGCCGCGTGCCCGAGGTCCGGATTCTCGGACCTGGAATCGCGCTTGCCGAAGATTCCGCCGTGCAAGCGCACAATAATCTCATGCGATCCCTCTACCCACTCAAATGCCCTTCGCGCCGGAAGAGATTCCCATGCCCGTTCTCATCTCCCGCGGCGTCAGGAATCTCCCCAGTCCAAGATGTCAGGCATGTGACCGGTCTGTACCACCCCGCATTGACCCCTACCCCCTCCCTATCCTGGAGCTCCTTTTTCATGCCAGATTCGCTCTTAAGTATATACGGCTGAACAGTTTACCAATTCAGGCCATTATCTGACTGGTAAACAAAACCGGCAGGTTTTGGCCCCTTTTCAGGCCGGAAATGCCTCTCGTTTGAATGAAAATTCTGGTTTCAGCAAGCCGTCGGGAAGGGCATTCCAGCTTCAGAGCGGTTGGCGGATTGCCGGCAAACCGGAAGCATCCACACAGCTAGGACTTTCCCAGCCCAACGGCGTATAACGCTGGAATGGGGCAGGAACCGGAAGCAGGGCCAGGATCGGCAGTCGAGATCGATGCGTGGCTGCGCAATGGCGGCCTGGTGGTTACGGCCAGCGACCGCGCCGCGCGCGCCCTTGCCGCAGCCTTCCATCGCGCCCGCCGGGCTGAAGGCCTCTTGGCATGGCCCGCGCCCGACATTCTGGACTGGAAGAGCTTTGTCCGCACGGCCTGGGAGGCACGCGGCAAGGATCGGGAGGCGGACGGCCGCCTGCTGCTGAACCCCACACAGGAGCAATCGCTGTGGGCGGAGATCGCCGGTGCGGACGGGCGGCTGGCCACTCTGCTCGAAGGCCCGCGCCAACGGCTGGCCGCCCTGGCCATGGAAGCCCACGAGTTGCTCTGCGGGTACGCGCCCCAGTTCCTGCGCCCGCCCACGCGCGCCGCCTGGCAGCAGGACGCGGCGGCCTTCAGCAACTGGCTCGCGGCCTTTGACCAGACCTGCCGTGCCGGGAATTTGATCAGTACGAGCCGCCTACCGCTTGAACTAATCCCGCTGCTTGAAGGCGACCCTCTCGAACGCCCGCCGCTGCTCCTGGCCGGCTTCGACCGCATCCTGCCCACCCAGCGCGCCTTCTTCGATGCCTGGGGCTCGTGGCGGCTCGCCGCGCCCGGCGCGACCGCTTTCGACGAGTTGGGCAATTCGGCCAAGCCGGCCGCGCAGATTCTCTTTCACGAGGCCGCCTACGCCCAGGCCGAACTCGCGGCCTGCGCCCTCTGGTGCCGGGACCGGCTTGCCGCCAATTTGCGCGCCCGGCTGCTGGTGATCACGCAGAACGCGGGCTCCCAGCCCAGCCGCGGCCAGATCGAGCGGACATTCCTCCAGCTCACCGGACCAGGCAGTGCACCGCTTTTCGAGTTCTCGCTAGGAGTCCCGCTCAACCAGGTCGCCCACGCGCGCTCGGCCTTACTTCTGCTTCGCTGGCTCACGGGTCCGCTGGCCGAGCACGAGCTGGACTGGCTCTTTGCAAACGGTCAGTCGGCCGCCAGCCCGCAGGAAGCTTCCGAGGTGCAGGCGCGGATGCGCGCGCTGCGCCGCCGCGGCCTGGAACGACCCGAGTGGAGCTTCAGTGCTTTCATTCAGCAGCGGACCGGCCCCGACCCGCTGCCGGCTCTCTGGGTCAGCCGCATCGCCGAAGCCCAACGCCGCCTTGCGGACGTCGCGCGCCGCCCGCAGACTCCGCTCGACTGGGCCGAACTGGTTCCGCGGTTGCTTGAAACCGCCGGCTGGCCCGGCCCAGCTCCTCTATCGAGCGCCGAATTCCAGGCCCTCCGCCGCTTTCAGCAGGCCGTCGAAGCCGCCGGCTCGCTGGGCTTCGATGGCCGCCGCATCCCCTGGGCGGATTTCCTCTCCGCGCTGGCCAGCGCTCTGGACGAAACCCTCTTCGCTCCCGAATCGCAGGACGCGCCCATCCAGATTGCCGGGCCCGCCGAATCCGCCGGCCTCACCGCCGACGCCGTCTGGTTCCTCGGCGTCAGCGAGGACGCATGGCCGGCCGGCGGCGCAACTCACCCCCTCTTGCCGCTCGACGTACAGCGCCAGGCCGGGATGCCGCACGCCTCTGCGCAGCTCGACTGGGACCTGGCCCAGGCCGTCACCGCGCGCCTTCTGGCTTCCGCGCCCGAGGCCCATTTCAGCTATGCAAGGCAAACCGAGGGCATCGAGGCCCGCCCCTCGCGCCTCATCGCCCAGCTTGCCGGTGCGCCGCTCGAATTGTCCCAGGAGCCGGCGCGCCGGCAGCCCCTCGCGGTTCCATGCGAAGATTCCCGCCGCATTCCGTTCCCACACGGCAAGGTCCAGGGCGGCGCCGAGGTCCTCACCTTCCAGTCGCAATGCCCCTTCAAGGCCTTCGCCACCGCGCGGCTGGGCGCACAAGGCTGGGAGCCGGCCGCGGCAGGTCTTACCCCCTCCCAGCGAGGCCAACTCCTCCATGCCGTCCTCCACGCCGTCTGGGGCGGGCCGCCGGACGGCATCCGTTCGCAGGCCGAACTTCACGACCTGCAATCGCCAGGCTCGTTTGTAGCCGCGCACGTCCGCCGCGTCTTTCAAGGGGAGATGCTCTCCGCTCTGCGCCAGCGCATGCCCCGCCGCTATCTCGAACTTGAAGAGCAACGCCTCACCGAGCTGGTCACCGGCTGGCTGGATTACGAAGCGGCGCGCATCGGCTTCGAGGTCGCCGAGACCGAGGCAAAACGCACCATCCACCTCGCCGGGCTCGCCCTCGATCTGCGCCTCGACCGCATCGACAGCCTGATCGACGGCTCGCTGCTGGTGATCGACTACAAGACCGGTATCGTCTCCGTTAAGTCCTGGGAACTGCCCCGCCCCGACGATGTGCAACTGCCGCTCTATGCCGGCTTCGCCCTCGATGGGGAACTCGGCGGGCTGGTCTTTGCCAAGGTGCGGCCGGGCGATCTGGCCTTTGCCGGCCACGTCGGCGATCCCGCGGCCACTCTCTTCGCCGGTTTGAAAAGCAACAGCGCCCTGGTCAAGAACGCATTGACCGCGGAGCAGCTCATCGGCTGGCGCGAGCGCATCGAGCAACTCGCCAGGGACTTCCTCGCCGGTCGTGCCGAAGTCGACCCGCGCGAGGCCCCGAAGACCTGCGAGCGCTGCGGCCTGCAAACCCTTTGCCGCATTCACGAGAACGAAGATCAGGTTCAACTTGTAGACGAGGATGGCTCGGACAACCCGGAGGCCGCGGATGAATAGGACCCCGGCCAAGACCCCGCCGCCCGACCAGCCGCGGCGCCATCGCGCCCTCGATCCCGGCCGCTCCATCCTCGTCCAGGCTCCCGCCGGCTCGGGCAAGACCGATCTGCTAGCGCGCCGATTTCTCCGCCTGCTGGCCGAGGTGGACGAGCCCGGCCAGGTGGTAGCCATTACCTTTACCGACGCCGCTGCCGCCGAGATGCGCCACCGCATCCTCGGCGAGCTGGAAAAGGCCGCCGCCAATAAGATCCCCTCAGCCGCGGGGGACCAGTTCTCCATGGACGCTCTCGCCCGCCGCGCCCTCGATCACTCGCTCCGGCTCGGCTGGAAGCTCCTGGACCTGCCCTCGCAGCTCCGCATCTCAACCATCGACTCCTTCTGCCGCGAGCTGGCCCTCCAGCAGCCCTTGCTCTCCAGCTTTGGCGGCGGCTTGGTCATCGCAGATCAGCCCAACGACCTCTATCGCCGCGCTGCCCGCCAGACCCTGGAACGAATCGGTCAGGAAGATCCGGCCCTGAGCGAGGCGATCGAACGGTTGCTCGTGTGGCGCGACAACAATTGGCAGGAGCTGGAGGATCAACTGGTCGAGATGCTGGGGACGCGCGACCGCTGGATGCAGGAGTTCCTGCTCAGCCGCGACCCCGACTGGGAGGCGCTGCGCGAGAGCCTGGAACGCCCCTTTGCCCACGCCGTCCGCGGCGCGCTCACGACGCTCAGCCAACTTCTCGACCAGGTTCCCGGCGCCCGCGAAGAAGCCCTCGAACTGGCTCGATTTGCCTGCACGCAGACTGCCGGCCAGCTCCATAGCGAACTGGCCGAGATGGCTGAGTTTCCCTGCGCCCCGTTCCCCTCCAGCGAGGCTCTCAAAGAGGCGCGCCAGACCCACCTTGCGCTGGCTCAACTGCTGCTCATCGGCGAGGGTGCCTTCCGCAAGCAGATAGATGTCCGCCTGGGTTTTCCTGCCGACCGGAAGCGAGAGAAAGCCCAGATCCTCGATCTTATTGCCCGCCTCGCCGCTGTCCCCGGCCTAGAATCTGCCCTTGCCGCCGTCCGCGATCTGCCCCCGGCCCGCTATACCGAAGAGGAATGGGAGATCGTAAAGGCCTGCTTCATCCTGCTCCGCCACGCCGCCGGTCAACTCAAGGTCGTCTTTGCCGAAGCCGGCGCGGTGGATTTCATTGAAGTCGCGCAGATCGCTCAAAGCGTGCTCAAAGCCGAGGACGGCTTTCCCTCCGACGCCGCCCTCGCCGTCGCTGACGGCATCCGTCACCTGCTGGTCGATGAGTTCCAGGACACAAGCCGCCGCCAGCACCAGTTGCTCGCCGGCCTCATCACCGCCTGGCCGGAGCGGGCGGGCCGCACCTGCTTCGCAGTCGGCGATCCCATGCAATCCATCTACTTTTTCCGCGACGCCGACGCCGAACTCTTCTCTCGCGTGAAGATGGTTGGCCTTGAACTCCCGCAGGACAAGCCGCTCCTGTTCGATTCTGTCGCACTCGCGGCCAACTTTCGCGCCGCGCCCGCGCTGGTCGAGCGGCTCAACGAGGTCTTCGCCCGTGTCTTCGCGGTCCCCGACGGCAGCGGCGCCTTTTTCTCGCCCGCCGAGCCCGTATGGGAGGCTCCGCACTGCGTCGCCGATACCCGCTTCAACCTCCATCTCGATTTTGTTCCCATGGCCACTCGCGGCAAAGCCACCGACTTTTGGCCGAATGCCCCATTCTTTCCCCTACACCGAAACCCCCACGGAGTGGTCATCCCCCCTTGGGTGGCTTTTGGCAAAAAGGTGAGAGAGGACGGAACTCAACCGTCGTTCGCCAACTCGGACGCTGCCACACAAAGGGAAGCTGCCCATGCCGCGCAAACCAAGGAGATCGTTGGCCTGATTCAGAGCCAGATGAGCCGCATCGCGGCGGCCCGTGAGCGCGGCGAAAAATACCGCGTCGCCGTCCTCGCCCGCGCTCGCACGAGCCTCGCGCCCATCGCCCAGGCCCTGCGAGAAGCGGAGATTCCTTTCCGCGCTCTCGACCTGGAGAAGCTCTCTGCCCGCCCCGAAGTCCTCGACGCTCTCGCCCTGGCCCGCTCCCTGCTCAATCCCCACGACCGGCTCGCCTGGCTGGGGGTGCTGCGCGCTCCGTGGTGCGGCCTCTCGCTCGAAGACCTTCACCGCCTGACCAGCGCGGACGATCCAGAGCTGATGGCGCGGCCGGTGCCCGAGTTGCTCGCCGAGCGCCTTCCGCTCCTCAGCGAGTCCGGCCGCCCGGCAGCCGGCCGCGTCCTCAACGCGCTCGGCTCCGCGCCCGCCCTCCGCGCCGCCCAGCCTACTCGCTCGCTCGGAACCTGGCTCCAGCAAGTATGGCTGCGACTCGGCGGGGCGGACTGCGTCGATGCCGCCGCGCACGCCAATCTCGACCTGCTATGGAGCCGCCTGGACAGCCTTCCGGACGGCGAGCGGGACCTGCTCGGCCCGGCGCTCGACGCTGCGCTGGGAAAGCTGACCGCATTGCCCGATCCTGCCGCGGACAGCGATTGCGGCGTCCAGTTGATGACCATCCACAAGTCCAAAGGCCTGGAGTTCGAGGTGGTGATTGTGCCCGAGCTTCAGGCCGGAACCCGCCGCGGCGAGCGCAGAATGCTCAGCTGGCTCGAACGCGGACTCGAGCGGCCGGACGACTCCGGGGAAATCACCGAGTTCCTGATCGCTCCGTTCCAGCGCAAGGGCGATGATCGCGGCACGGCCAAGCAATGGGTCGATCGAGTCTATAGCCAGCGCGAAGCACAGGAGGATCGCCGCATTCTCTACGTCGCCGCCACCCGCGCCCGCGAGGAGCTTCACCTCTTCGCCTGCCCAGCCTTCAAGGTCGAGGTCGACGGCAGCCTCAGCCTTCCCGATCCCGCCCCTAGCCTGCTGGCCACCGCCTGGCCGGCCCTGGAAGAGGAAGTGCGCGGCCGCTTCGACGCCTGGAAAACCGCCCGAACAACTTCGGCCGCCGGCCAGGACCAGGTGCTCGAATCCATCGCCGCCTCCGGCGAAAGCAATCTTCTCCAGATGCAGCCGCCTCTCAAGCCCACGATCCTCCGCCGCCTCCCGCTGAACTACCAACCGGAAGAAGCCGGCGGTCCCCAGCCGGCATCAGCGGAGCCGCCAGCCCTCGCGCGAATGCTGGGCGCCCCATCCTTTCCGCGTTCTTTTGCGGAAGGGGTGGGAGACCGCCAATCTCAAGCTGCGATTCCTATACTGGGCGCAGCCTCCTCAACGCTCTACACCCGCCACCAGGGCGGCCTGCTCTCGCGCGCTTTGGGCGTCGCTGTTCACGCGCTGCTCGAAGAACTCTCCCGCCTCCGCGCGACCAGCGATTGGCCCGCCGCCCGTGCCGCTCTTCGCCAGTTCGAGCCCCGCATCGCCGCCCAGTCGCGCGCCTTCGGCCTCGACCCGGCACAGGCTGCTCAAGCCGCCGGCCAGGCTCTCCAGCTTGCGCTCAAAGCCTCTTTTGACCCCATCGCCCAATGGATTCTCTCGCCTCACGCCGAGGCCGCCAGCGAACTGCGCTGCGCTGGAGTCGTCGCCGGCAGTCTGCACACCGTTCAGGTGGACCGCGTCTTCCGCGCCGGGCTCTGCCCACGGTCCGAAGGCGATGAAGCCTGGTGGATCGTCGATTACAAGACCGCTCACGCCGACAATTTCGACCCGGCCGCGGCCCTGCCGGAGTTAAGGAGCATCTTCGCGCCCCAGCTCGAAGCCTATGCCAAAGTCCTGCGCAACCTGCACGGCAAGGACGCGCCCATCCGCGCCGCCCTCTATTATCCGCGCATGTTGCTGCTGGACTGGTGGGAGGTTTAGTTTGGTTCGCTGCTCAGCGCCGCTCAAGACCTGACCCTGCCCGCGCCAGGCGATTTCCTTGTGAGCGCAAATCCAAGCGCCAACCGCAGCTCATGGAGCGCCATTGCGGAGCCTTGTCAGAATTGCGGTGATCATGCTGTGTGGATACGCACACCCGCCATCTCTTGCTCAGTCTTTGCTCGCACTCTTCGCGTCCTTCAGCCCGAGAATGATTCCGCCGGCCAGCATGAGCGAGATGGACAAGACGAGGTATCCGGCGCGCGAATTGCCGGTAAGCGCCTGAAGAAGACCGACCATCCATGTGCCGGCAAAGCCGCCCAGCGCCCCGCAGCTATTGACAAGGGCCATCACTTCGCCGGCCACGTTCTTCGGCAGCATCTCCGGCACGATGGCGAAGAACGGACCGTAGGGCGCATACATCGTCCCGCCGGCAACGATCAGAAAAGCATATGCCAGCCAGAAATGATCTCCGGCGATCGCAAAGGAACAGAACAACGCAACTCCGCTGAGCAAAAGGAACGGCCATACGAAGACCTTGCGATTGAGCGTGCGGTCGGAGAAATGCGCTACCGCAATCATGAGAACCACCGCCAGCAGAAACGGCGCGGCGCTGAGCAGGCCCACGATCTCTATTCCGCGAGCCGATCCGGAACGGATCATCTCGGGGATCCACAACACGAGTCCGTAGACCCCGAAGCTCCAGAAAAAATACTGGAAGCAAAGCAGAATTACGCCCGGGAGACGGATCGCAGAGAACAGATTCCCGTGTTGCGGCAGTACGGTTTGCTCAAGTTCCAGCGCCGTTGCAAGCTGTTCGCTGCTCTCCCTGCCGAGCCACGAGGCTTCGCGCGGCTGGTCGCGCGCCACCATCACCCAAACAAAGGCCCACAGAATCGAGGGAATTCCCTCGATGACGAAGGTCATCTGCCAACCGGCTGCCTTGATCAGAAATCCGGTGACGGCAGCCATCCACGTGAGGGTAACTGGATTGCCGAGCATAAGAACCGCATTGGCCCTGGAACGCTCGGGGCGCGTAAACCAGTTCGTTAAAAGGATCAGCATCGCCGGAAAGATCAGGCTCTCCGCCACCCCCAGCAGAAGCCGGTCGAGCGCCAGAAGCCAAAACTCTCGAATCAAGCCCGTAAGCGCGGAGAAAACGCCCCAGCTAATGAGCGCGAAGAAGATAAGCCTTGTCGCGCTCTTGCGCGTTGCGTAGGCCGCGGCAGGAACCTGGAAGAAAAAATAGCCGAGAAAGAAGACCGACCCGAGAAATGCTGCCCGCGATTCGGTGATTTTGAGTGTCGCAGCCAGTCCTGCCGCCGCACCAAAGCCGAAGTTCGAACGGCCGAGATAGGCAAGGCTATAAGTAACGAAGACCGCCGGCATGAGAAAAACCCAGCGGAGCTGCAAACGACGCCGCTCAATCGCCGTTTCCTGGACCTGTTCACTGGGCACACAAGCGTTATAACATCTCTGAGGGCAGGCGCTGAGGTTCAGCGCGCCTCTCCGCACTGAGCTGGAGAGGATCTTCCCGCGCGGGGAGGAAAACGGATGGCAAGGGCTGACGAGATTCGGAGGATCGAACGGATCGCATGGAGCCTGCGGGCCGACGTGGTGAGGATGATCGGCGTCGGCAAGGTGGGACACCTCGGCGGTTCTTGCTCGCTCGCTGAGATCGTGGCGGCGCTGTACTTTGAGAAGATGCGCTTCGATCCCAGAGCGCTGAGGGATCCGTGCCGGGACCGCTTTCTGCTCAGCAAGGGGCACTGCGTTCTGATTCAATACGCGGCCCTGGTAGAACTGGGCGTCATCCCCAGGGAAGAGATGGGAAAAGTGAAAACCCTCGCCGGCAATCTGCAAGGCCATCCCGACCTGATGACCCCCGGGATGGAGGCGGTCACCGGCTCTCTCGGACAGGGACTTTCCATCGGCGTGGGCATGGCGCTCGCCCTGCGGCTGGCGAAAAGCCCTTCCCGGGTTTACGTCATCATGGGGGATGGCGAGCTTGCCGAAGGCCAGCTTTGGGAAGCGGCGATGGCCGCCTCGCGCTACGGGTTGGATTCCCTTACCGGAATCGTGGATCGCAACCGGATCCAGGCCACGGGCCCTACAAAAGAGATCTTCGACATCCCCTGCATCCCGGAGAAATGGCGGGCCTTCGGATGGAACGTGCTGAACGTGAACGGTCACGACGTGGGCGCGGTGCTGGATGCCCTGGATGAGGCGGCCGCGAAAAAGGGGGTTCCCACCGTGATTGTGGCGGATACGATCAAGGGGAAGGGGGTCTCATTTGCCGAGAATCTCGTGGCCTTCCACAACGCTGCCTTGACCCAGCAACAATACGACCAGGCGCTCGTGGAAATAGAAGAAGCCGGGAGGAAGCTGCAATGACGCCGCCGAATCAGAGAAGCGCGTATGGGGCCAGCCTTGTCCGGCTGGGCAAGAAGGATGGGCGCGTCGTGGCCCTCGAGGCGGATCTCGGGAAATCCACGCAGTCCGCAATGTTTCAAGCGGAGTTTCCGGACCGGTACTTCCAAATGGGAATCGCGGAGCAGAACATGGCCTCCACCGCGGCGGGATTCGCCCTTGCCGGAATGATCCCTTTCATGCATTCCTTTGCCGTCTTCGCCGCCGGTCGGGACTACGATCAGCTCCGCAACTCCATCTGCGTTCCGAGACTTCCCGTCCGCATCTGCGGCTCCAGCGCCGGGCTTTCCGACTTCGGCGATGGAAAGACCCACCAGGGCGTGGAGGACGCGGCCCTCATGCGGGCTCTTCCCAACATGACCGTGCTCTGCCCCGCGGATTCCATCGAGGTGGAGAAGATGATGGACTGCCTCCTGGATTGGAAGGGGCCGGTGTACATCAGGATCAACCGGAACGATCTGCCCTTCGTCTATCCGCCCGAAGAGCCCTATTCCATAGGCAAGGTGACCCTGCTCCGGGAGGGGAGCCACGCGGCGATCTTCGCCTCGGGGATCATGGTGTCCAAGGCTCTGGAGGCCGCGGCGGCCCTCGAGCCGGAGGGGATTTCGGCGAGGGTGCTCGACGTGGGCACTCTCAAGCCCCTGGACCGCGACGCGGTGATCCGCTATGCGGGCGGAGTGGAGGCCATCGTTACCGCCGAGGAGCATTCCGTGATCGGCGGGCTCGGCTCCGCCGTGGTGGAGGCGCTGCGGGGAGTCGCTCACGCGCCCGTGGAGTTCGTGGGCGTGCCCGACAGCTTCGGCATATCGGCGGGGCGTTATGACGATCTGCTGGCGCATTTCGGGCTCACCTCGGAGGCTGTCTCCAAGGCCGTAAGAACGCTCTTGAGAGGGAGGAAGAAATGAAGATCGGCTTCATAGGACTGGGCATCATGGGCAAGCCCATGGCGAAGAACCTCCTCAAGGCAGGCCACCAGCTCGTCGTTTACGACATTCTCGATGCGCCGGTGAGGGAGCTGGTTCAAGCCGGCGCGGCGGCGGGTGAGTCTCCAAGGGACGTGGCCTCGCAGTGCGAGCTCATCATCACCATGCTGCCCAATTCGCCTCACGTGAAGGAGGCGGTATTGGGGAAGAATGGCGTGATCGAGGGGGCCAAGCCGGGAAGCGTGCTCGTCGACATGAGCTCCATAGCGCCCCTTGCAAGCCAGGAAGTGGCCGCCGAGCTCGCCGGCAAGGGTATAGAGATGCTTGACGCACCGGTTTCCGGCGGCGAGCCCAAGGCCATCGAAGGGACGCTGGCCATCATGGCGGGCGGCAAGGACGCCGTTTTCGAGCGGGTGAAGGACGTGTTGCTGAAGATGGGAGCGAGCGCAGTCCTCTGCGGAGAAATCGGCGCGGGCAACGTGACCAAGCTCGCCAACCAGATCATCGTCGCGCTGAACATCGCCGCGATGTCGGAGGCCTTCGTCCTCGCTGCCAAGGCCGGAGTGGATCCCGAGCGGGTCTTCGATGCCGTTAAGGGAGGCCTCGCGGGAAGCACCGTCCTCAACGCCAAGGCCCCCATGGTCCTCGCGGGAAACTACAAGCCCGGTTTCAGGATTGAACTGCACATCAAGGATTTGCAGAACGCGCTCGATACGGCGCACGAGACCGGTGTTCCGATCCTGCTTACGAGCCAGGTAATGGAGATGATGCAAGCCCTCAAGGTTGACGGGAAACAGGCCGAAGACCATGGAGGCCTTATTCAGTTCTATGAAAGGCTCGCCGGGGTCAAGGTCCGCAAAGGGGGCGCGAAGTGAGCGCTATGCGCCTTTCGGGCAAGTCCGCCTTAATCACGGGCGCCGCGGGAGGGATCGGCGCGGAGATCGCCCGAAGGTTTCAAGAGGAAGGCGCCTCGGTGTTCGTGTGCGACCTGAACCGCGCGGAAGGGGAAAAGACGGCCGCGTCCATGGGAGCGGTCTTCCTGCCGCTCGACGTCACTTCGGAGGAGAGCTGGAAGGCCGCGCTTTCCGCGGTGCTCGAGCGGACCGGACGCCTCGACATCCTGGTTAACAACGCGGGCATCAACATCAGGAAGAACATGGAAGAAATGGCCGTGGAAGATCTCGACGCCATGATGGCGGTGAACGTCAAGGGACCGTTTCTCGGCATCAAGCACTCTTTGCCGATCATGAGGGCCGCGGGCGGCGGGGTCATCCTCAACATGTCCTCGATATGCGGCCTGGTCGGCCACAGGTACACGAACGAGGCCTATACGACGACCAAGGGCGCCCTGACCCTGCTCACGAAGTCGGTGGCCGTCCGATACGCGAAGGACAATATCCGCTGCAACTCGGTTCACCCCAGCACGGTGGAAACCGCCCTCGTGCAGGCTATGCTCAAGGACCCCGAGCGCCGGGCAGAGCGGCTCGGCGAGGTGCCTCTCGGAAGGCTCGCCGGCGCAACAGACGTCGCGAACGCTTTGGTCTACCTCGCCAGCGACGAAGCCTCGTTCATCAACGGGGCCGCGATTCCTATAGACGGAGGCCTAACAGCGGGGTAGGCGGCCTCGCTCCGGGACGAGCGCCGGGCGGCCCAGCGCCTGCGCGGCTTCTGCGATCGCCGACTCCATCCGGCGAACGCGCTCGTCCGGGTAATCGAGTGCTTCCCGGTCCAGGATGAAGAGTTGGCCGTGTGTGGGTTCCGGAAATGCAAGCCTATTGCTCAATTTACTGTAACTGTCAGGGTTGCCGACTGTTGAATTGCCCCGGCGGTCGCTGTTACGGTGACGATCGAGGTGGCCGGAGCCGGTGATTTCCCTTCGTAGGTGCCGCAGCCGGTGAGCGCGGTCAGTCCCAAGACAAGTCCGGCGATGAAGAGCGCGGGATGAAAACGCCTTCGCCTGCGGAATCCGATCGCGCAAAGAAGCAATGCCGCGGCGGTAACCGGGATCGATGGCTGGGTTCCCCGGCTGATCGCTGCATTCTCATCGGCTGCAATGGTGAGAGTTGCTGTCGCCGGTGCTCCGCCAGCCATAACGGGAGAAGGAGAAAACACGCACGACAGCCCGACGGGAAGCCCGATGCATCCCAAGGATATAGTTTGATTGAATCCATTGATTGGGTCAATCGTGACCGTCGTTGTTACCGACTGTCCAGCTGACAACGAAAGAGAAGCGAGACCCAGCGAAATGGTGAATTCCGGCGGAAGGATATATGCTGCCGCAACAGGCTCGCTGCTGGTATAGCCCGTCTCCACAGCGATGGCCTCCAGCGTCTCCGTAGCACTTACTGTTATTGGGCCGCTGTACACGGTCGAGGAAGTCGTCGGCGTGGTCCCGTTGGTGGTGTAGTAGATGATGGCGCCGCTGGTCGCGTCGCTGATGGTTACCGATTGCGGCGAGGTGTAGGTGCCGGGCGCGGGCGAGAACACGGGCGCCGAAACTGCCCCAGCTATGGTATAGGCCGCCGTCGCCACCGGACTGTTGGCATAGCCCGTTGCGGCCGTGATAGCCTCGATCGTCTCCGTAGCGCTCACCGTGATCGGGCCGCTGTACACGGTCGAGGAAGTCGTCGGCGTAGTCCCGTTGGTGGTGTAGTAGATCGTGGCGCCCGGGGTCGCGTCGCTGATGGTTACTGTCTGCGCGGTGCTGTAACTGCCCGCCGCGGGCGAGAACACAGGCGCGGACACGGCCG
>Ga0326727_10004834_pt1 | contig 39578 bp, 32 predicted proteins | sample MB2enrmetagenome_FD_207643 | JGI IMG/M metagenome (GOLD analysis project Ga0326727, IMG submission 207643) | Lab enriched peat soil microbial communities from McLean, Ithaca, NY, United States - MB29MY | ecosystem: Environmental > Terrestrial > Soil > Wetlands > Peat | place: USA: New York...
CCCTCAACCTCCTCAGACGAGCCCCTGGCAAGAACTCGTTGCGCGGCAGGCGCAAGGCGGCCGGGTGGGATGACGACTTTCTTGCAAGCCTCATCACCGGGTGAAAAGGTTCACCCGATTCCCCTGGCCGGGAAGGAAAGCCTTGCCGTTGATCGTCTGGCCGCCGCACCGGCCGGCGCGTCGAGCATCCGTTTGATCAGGCAGGCGGTGGAAGAATGCAGACTCTGACCGTTGAAACTCCCCGGGAGCACGTCGTCGTGGTGACGCTGAACCGGCCGGAGGTCGCCAATGCGATGAACACGCAGATGGGGCTGGACCTGCTGGAGGTGTTCGACGGATTCTGTGCGGCTCCGAACCGGCAGCGCTGCATCGTCGTGACGGGTGCGGGTGCGAAAGCGTTTTGCGCCGGCGGTGACCTGAAGCAGCGCAACGGCATGACGGATGAGCAATGGCAAGACCAGCATCTGATCTTCGAGCGGATGATCCGCGCGATCATCGGCTGCCCGGTGCCGGTGATTGCGGCGGTGAACGGGGCGGCGTACGCGGGCGGACTGGAAATCGCGTTGTGCGCCGATTTCGTCTATGCGGCGGAGCACGCCCGGTTCGCTCTGACCGAGGTGACGTTGGGGATCATGCCGGGGGCGGGCGGCACGCAAAACCTGCCGCGGGCGGTGGGCGCACGGCGGGCGAAGGAAATCCTGCTGACCGGGCGGCCGTTTTCGGTGCGGCAGGCGTATGAGTGGGGGATGGTCAACCGCATCTGCAAGCCGGAGACGTTGCTTGAGGAGGCGCTGGAGACGGCGGCGGCGATTGCCGGGAACGCGCCGATCTCGGTACGGCAGATCAAGCAGTCGGTGAACATGGGCCTGAATACGGATTTGCAGACCGGGCTGATGTTCGAGATCGAGGCGTATAACCGGATGGTTCCGACCGAAGATCGACGCGAAGGCATAGTTGCCTTCAACGAAAAACGAAAGCCGATCTTCAGGGGGAGATAGGAGTGGGGGCGATTTCGGGGAGGCGGGCGAGCGGGAGCGAACCGCGCAGCGCTGCTGACGAAGCCGGGCCGGTCGCGCCGTGACATTCGGTCTGCTGCTGACCTCGGCTTTGGCGGGCGCCGCCTATACTTTGGCGCCCGGGCCGGCTTTCCTGGCGCTGCTGGGCATCGGCGCCAGCCGCGGGCGTCGCGCCGGGGCGCTGTTCCTGTGCGGTCATTTCTGTGGCGATGTCCTCTGGGCGTCGCTTTCACTGACCGCCGTTATCGGCGCCCGGCTGATCGGCTCCTTGTTTTTCGACGTTCTCGGCCTGGTCTGCGGGTTTTATTTGTGCTGGCTGGGCGTGCGCTCCGCCACCGCGAAGCGCGATGCCGACGGGACAGTAACGACAGAGCCGCGCCGGCCGCTGCTGCGCGGGCTGGCGTTCGGGCTGTCGAACCCGAAGGCGTATCCGGTGGCGGTGGCGATGTTCACCGCTTTGCTGGCCCGTTACGCCAGCGCTTTGGACTGGGGCGCGTTCGCCCCGCTGCTGGCGGCGGCGTGCGCCGGGTTTGTCGCCGCCGATGCCGTGCTGGTTGCGGTGATCGGGGCCGGGGTAGTGCGACGGTTCTACCGGCGCCACGCGTTATGGGTGACGCGCGCGTCGGGCGTGCTGTTCGTGGGGTTCGGGGTGCACGCCATCGCCACGGCGGGGCCGGGGGTGTGGCGACGTTACGGATGATGCGGGGGCCGGCACGCCGCACGACCGTTATTCATGTGTCATGGCCGGATTTAGTCCGGCCACCCACGACTTGCGGTGCCAGACCAACCAACGTCGTGGATGGCCGGCACAAGGCCGGCCATGGCACAAAGGACAGGGACAAGCCGGGCCATAACGATGAAGTAATCACGGCGCCTTCTCATAGTCCTCCACCAGCCATCCCTCCGGCTCCGCCGCCGCTGCGTCATACCATTCCGCTACCAGCTCATGCCTCCGCACCGCCGCGCAATACGCCGCCGTCTCGGGGGTCACCTCCACCCCCCAGCCCAGAAACCGGGCCACGACGGGCGCGAACATCGCATCCGCCGCGCCGAACGACGCACCGAACAAAAACGCGCCGCCGCCGCCGAACCGCCTGCGGGTATCCGCCCACAGAGCCTCGATCCGGGCGATATCCTTCAACGATCCCGGCGTCCGCCCCAGCCCGGAAAAATCCCGCCCCAGGTTCATCCACATGGCGGAACGCAACTCCCGGAAGCCGGCATGCATCTCCGCCGCGATCGACCGGGCATGTGCCCGGGCAACGCGATCCTCCGGCCAAAGCCCCGGCCGAACCTCGGCGCAGTAATCGCAGATGGCCAGCGATTCCCAAACCAGCGCCCCGTTATGTTCAAGAAACGGCACCAGCCCGTTCGGCGACAGCGCGGCGATCGCCGGCGTCGGCCCCGGCCGCTCGAACGGAATCACCCGCACCTCGACATCCAGTTCCGCCAACCGCACCGCCAGCCAGCCGCGCATCGACCAGGACGAATACCGCCGGTTGCCGATGTAAAGAACGCCCTCAGTCATCGCTTTCTCCAAACAGACTCGCCGGCGCGGGCTCGCTGCGGGAATACCCCGCCGAGCAATACCCCCCGCCCATATAGCGTTCCTCCACCGGATCGCCGCTCACCACACCTTCCAGCTGAGCGGTAAACGCGTCCGCGCTATCAACCGGCTCCCAGCCCAAAGCCTGCCGCGCATCGTCGCGCCACCAGGTCATCCGGGCATTCTTCGAAGCCCCCCACAGCACGGAACAGCCGACGGACGGCGCCAGCACGCTGCGCTCGACCATCCGCGCGAAATCTCCATACGACAGCCAGGACGCCAGCATCCGCGCGTTCACCGGCTCGGCCGTGGCGGAGCCGATGCGCACGAACACGCTCTCCACCCCGTGCTTGAACCAGTATAGCCGCCCCATCAGTTCGCCATACGCCTTGGACAGGCCGTAATACGTGTCCGGCAAGAATTGCGTGTCGGCGCCGATGCTTTCCGTCCGCTCGTGAAAGCCGATGGAATGGTTGGAGGAAGCAAACACCACGCGCGCCTTCTCCCGCCGCGCCGCCTCGTAGATATGATACACGCCGCGGATATTCGGGCCGATGACCGTCTCGAACGGCTGGTCGGTCGAGGCACCGCCCAGGTGCAGGATCGTCCCGCATCCCTCAGCCAGCCGCAAGATCGCCACCCCGTCCTCCAGGTCGACCCGGGTGAACACAGCACCCGCCGGCAGCGCCTCGGGGAACGGCGCGATATCGGTCAGCACCAGCTTCCAACCCAATCCGCCGAGATGGCGCACCAGCACCCGGCCCAGCGCGCCGGAGGCCCCCGTCAGAAGAACCGGTTTGGCAGGTGTCTCAGTCATGGCATGCTCCTTTCGCTCGCACGGGAGGCATCATGCGCAGGATCGACGAACTCGCCCAGGCCCTGGCCGAAGGAACCACCACCAGCCGCGCCCTGATCGAGGATTCTCTCGCCCGCATAGACGATCCGGCGGGCGAGGGCGCACGGGCGTTCATCAAGGTGCATGCGGAGCAGGCGCGCGCCATGGCCGACGCGGCCGACGCGCTGCGCAGGGTCAACCGCGCCCCCGGCCCGTATGCCGGCATTCCGATCGCACTGAAAGACCTGTTCGACATCGCCGGAGAGCCGACTCCCGCCGGTTCGGCTGTGCTGGCCGATGCTCCGCCGGCCCCGGCCCACGCCCCCGCGGTCGCGCGGATGCTCGCGGCCGGCTTCATCCCCATCGGCCGCGCCAACATGACCGAGTTCGCCTTCTCGGGCCTCGGCATCAACCCGCACTACGGCACGCCCGCCAGCCCGTGGGACCGCGCGACCAAACGCATCCCGGGCGGCAGTTCCTCCGGCACCGCGGTCGCGGTGGCGGATGGCATGGCGGCGGCCGGCCTGGGGACGGATACCGGAGGCTCCTGCCGCATCCCCGCCGCCTTCTGCGGTATCGTCGGCTATAAGCCGACGGCGCGGCGCATCCCGATTACCGGCGTGCTGCCCCTGGCTCCGTCGCTCGATTCCGTCGGCCCGCTGGCCCCGAGCGTCGCCTGCTGCGCCGCGATCGATGCCATCCTGGCGGCCGAGACGCCTCGCCCGCCCGTGGCCGCCAGGCTGAACGGCCTGCGTCTGGCGGTGCCGGACAGCCTGGTGCTTGAAGGCGTCGACGACACCGTCGCCGCGGCGTTCGAACGCGCGCTGTCGATCCTGTCCGCGGCCGGCGCGCGGATCGAAAAGGCCCGCTTCGCGCCGTTCGACGCACTGCCGGAGGTCAACGCCAGGGGCGGTTTCGCCGCATCCGAGGCTTACGCCTGGCATCGATCCTTGCTGGCCTCGAAAGGCGGCCTGTATGACCCGCGCATCCGCGTCCGCATCATCCGCGGCGAGTCTGTCAGCGCAGCCGACTACCTCGACCTCGTGGCCACCCGCGCCCGGCTGATCGCGGCATTCGACCACGCCACGGCGGCGTATGACTGCGTGCTGATGCCGACCGTGCCGATCGGCGCGCCGCCCATCGGCTCGCTGGAGGACGAACGGCGGTATAACAGCGTGAACCTGTTGATCCTGCGCAACACGGCGCTGGGCAACTTCTTCGACCGCTGCGCGATCTCGGTGCCGTGCCATCGCCCCGGTGAGGCGCCGGTGGGCCTGATGTTGATGGGTGAGACGATGGGCGACGCCAGGCTGTTCGGCATTGCAGCGGCGGTGGAGGCGGCGCTCGCTTAGCGGCACTTACACCAACCGCCGGGGATAACGGTTCTCCGGCGGACCGTTATTTACAACCTTAGGGAAACAGTATTCGAGCCGCACGATCATTGTTCATCTTTATCGCAGCGGCCCGGCTGTGTTGCTGCTTTTGCCGAGAGACAGACCGGTGTTGAGATGGCGAAGAATTCAACCCCGGTTGGACCCCGGGAACACGTAGGTTATAGTCCATTACTATGAGATCATAGTGTTTGCAGGAAGATAGGTATCTTGCGGCTTCGGCATGGACGGGACTGGTCACGTGCCTGTGAACCTATCGGCGGGCGCCGCACGGATATTGGTTTTTGCTTATAAAGACTGACGAATTATAAGAATAACGCTCGGATCACGCGGCGCTTCCAACATCTCGCCTATTCCGGGTAGGCTGAGAGGAACCGCAGTGCAGCCTGATGCGGCAAACACGATCGTGGTAGTAGACGATGACCCGCTCGTGGCGGACGTGTTCACGTACGGGTTGAAGGCGGACTTGGGACCCGCCATCCGTGTCCTGACAGCCGATCGAGCGATGGAGTTGCTGGCGGCTACGCGGTGGCGGCTGGCGATTATCGACGTGATGCTGCCGCGGCGATCCGGCGTCGAGATCGCGCAGGGGGCGGTCGCGATGGGCACCCCGGTGTTGCTGGCGACGGGCGACTTCAGGGCGACAACGACGCTGCGTCGCTACGGCTACCCCGTGTTGCAGAAGCCGATGACGATGGAGGCATTGGTCGCCGAAGCTCGCATGGCGATAGCGCAGGGGGAGTCCCTATGTGACGCTTTCCGGCGTTCGACCGCTGATATGCTGGAGGATGAGGGCCGCAGTGCCGCTGATCCCTCGGCAGGTTCGGGCTATGGCCGCTACGGTGGGCCACAGCAGCTTTCGGCGGCGGGGCGTTCAACTGGAGAATGCAAGCTCGGTCGGCTGGTCAATCCCTGCGCGAAAGTTCCGAATGTGTTCCGAGCAGGATGGCGACATGTACCAACCGGTCATGAGAACGACTGCCCGCGGTGCCGCCATGACGACCGATACCGATCCGCCGATGACATTGACCCTCCGGCAGTCCTGCATCGTCATGCCGGCGAAGGTCGGCATACACGCCTAGGCCTTTCCAAACAAAGGCTTGGATGACGGGCCTGCGCCCGTCATGACGGTCGCGACGATCGTGCCAGTGGATGAACCTGTGCGGCCGTTGTTAAGGCGCAACTCTTTCCTTGACCCGTGCCAGGCGTCAAACGATCGCTGTGGTCCCGGACTCGTCCTTCAGGTTCACGCCGGAAACACCGCGCGCGCGCATTTCGCGCAGCAGGAAAACCGTCTTCAGCGCCGCGTCCCTGGCGCCGATCCCCTCCGGCCGGATATTGGAGATGCAGTTCCGATCGGCATCCGTGGTGTCCGGCAGCGGCTGCCAGGTGAGATAGGCGCCAAGGCTGTCGGGCGCCGACAGTCCCGGGCGCTCGCCAATCAGCACCACGACGGCACCGGCTCCGAGTTCCGCCGCGATGGCGTCGCCGATGGCAACGCGGCCCTGGCGCACGATGACCAGCGGCGCGATGCGCCATCCTTCGGCGCGCAACGCCGGCAACGTGGCGGCGAGCACGGGAACTGCGTGGTCCTGCACCGCACGCGCCGACAGCCCATCCACCAGAGCGATCGCCACATCGTAGTCGCCCGCCCGGGCAGCCAGCGCCTCGGCAGCCTCGGCCCCGAGGCGCCGCCCCAAATCCGGGCGCATCAAATAAACCCGCCGATCGGCGGCGGCGCTATCGATGGTCAGGATTGGCAGGCCGAGCGAGGCGGCGTCGTCCGCCAGCCGCGCGGCATCGAGCGGGGCGTGCACGGCATCGCGTGCCCGGGCATGGGCGAGCCGGAAGTCCAGCAGCGGCGCCGTCGCCAAAGACGCGCCGCTGCGCGCCAAACCTATGCGCGCCGCGGTCAATGCGCGCAAGCGCAGCCAGTGCGCCTGGCCGGTATCGGAGGGCTCCCCGGTCATGCGGCGGGAAGCAGCCGGCGCAGCCGCTCCGGCAGGCCGAGCGGACGGATGCGGCCGTCCCCATCGGTCAGCCCCTGAGCGGCCAGCCATGCCTCGAATTCGGGCGCCGGGCGGCGGCCGAGCAGTTCGCGCATTGCCAGAGCATCGTGGAAGGACGTGCTCTGGTAGCCGAGCATGATGTCGTCCGCGCCCGGCACGCCCATGATGAAGTTCACCCCCGCCGTCACCAGCAACGTCAGCAACGTGTCCATGTCATCCTGATCGGCCTCGGCATGGTTGGTGTAGCACACGTCGCAGCCCATCGGCAGGCCGAGCAGCTTGCCGCAGAAATGGTCCTCCAGCCCCGCGCGGCTGATCTGCTTGCCGTCGAACAGGTATTCGGGGCCGATGAACCCGACCACGGTGTTGACCAGGAACGGCTTGAAGTGCCGCGCCACGGCGTAGGCGCGCGCTTCCAGCGTCTGCTGATCGACGCCGTGATGCGCGTTGGCGGACAGCGCGCTGCCTTGGCCGGTCTCGAAATACATCACATGTTCGCCGCCGCGATGCAGCGAGAGGGCCGCGTCCCGGGCCTCCGACAGCATCGGCAGATCGACGCCGAAGCTGCGGTTGGTCGCCTCGGTCCCGCCGATGGACTGGAACACCAGGTCGACCGGCGAACCCTGGCGGATCAGGTCCAGCGTGGTGGTGACATGGCTCAGCACGCAGCTTTGCACCGGGATCTCGAGCCGCTGCCGCAACTCGTCGAGCAGGGACAGCAGCGTATGCGTGCGCTGCGGGCTGTCGGTGGCGGGATTGATGCCGATGACGGCATCGCCGGAGCCGAGCAGCAGGCCGTCGAGGATGCTGGCGGCAATGCCGCGCGGATCGTCTGTCGGGTGGTTCGGCTGGAGGCGGGTGGATAAACGCCCGGGCAGGCCGACGGTGGTGCGGAAGCGGGTCGTGACGCGACATTTGGCCGCGATCACCATCAGGTCCAGCAGCCGGCTGATCTTGGCGACCGCCGCCGCCATTTCCGGGGTGATGCCCGGGGCGAGCGCCGTCAGCACTTCCGGCGCCGCCGCATCGGACAGCAGGAAATCGCGGAACCCGCCGACGGTGAGGTGGCTTAAGGGGGCGAAGGCGGTTGCATCGTGCGTGTCGATTATCAGCCGGGTCACCGCATCGGTTTCGTAAGGCACCACCTGTTCTTCGAGGAAACGCCGCAGCGGCACATCGGCCAGCGCGAACTGGGCCGCCACCCGGGCTTCGTTGGACGGCGCTGCGACGCCGGCGAGCAGATCGCCGCTGCGCAGTGGCGTGGCTTGCGCCAGCAGGGTTTTCAGGTCGCCGAAAACATGCCGCTGGCGGCCGAGGATCGCGGAGTACATGGCAGAGAATACGCACGCCGGGGGCACGCTATCAACGCTCGCCGATCCGGGGCGGGGCAAGCAGCAAAGTTTCCCGCGGTGGCGGCGGTCTCTTTGGAACACAAGTCAGATTGCCCGTGCCGCTGCGCCAGCACGTCAATCAACGTTTCCCAGTCAGAACGGTGGCGGCTGGCTTAGTCCTCGCTGAGCGTGCAGTGGCCGATCAATATCCCGATGGGCAAGGAGGACATGATCCAGACCATAAGGAAATTTGATACTTCGTTGGGTAAGATCCGAACCGCATAGGCGGCGGTCACGAGGAAGCCCAGGAAACCGGCAGCCGCCCTAAGCACTGGCTTATCGTCTCTACTTCCCACTGCATCCATCCTCCCGTCCGAAGGCATGACATCGCGACATCTGTTTTTCCAAAGACACACGCCGACAATGGAGGCAAACCACATGCCAGCGCAAAAAACCGTTTTAATTGAATATTCTAGCGTTTAGCGGATGCCTGCTGCGGTAGAATGTGTAAATGTTTCCGACACATGACGCACCCGCTATGTCCAACATCCGGTCCGCGGCGAAATATTGTTATGTAATACGTACTATTCTAATATCGATGCTATATCGTGGAACAGTCGCGCCGGCAGGCCGCCGCCCATCACGGCTTTCATCGGCTCGTTGTCGTCGTTTCCCAGCCAGATTCCGATCAGCACGCCCTTGACCGAGCCGATGAACCAGGCGTCGCGGAAGTCCTGCGTCGTGCCGGTCTTGCCGGCGACCGTGCGGCCGGGGACGGCGGCGGCGCGGCCGGTGCCGCGGCTGACCACCGCGCCGAGCATCCGCGCCATCATCGCCGCCTTTTCGGGATCGACGACCCGCTTCGGCTGATGCGGTAGCCGATCCAGCCCGTGCGGGACGATGCGGTAGCCGCCGTTGAAAAACGGCGCATAGGCGGCGGTGAGTTCCATCAGGCCGACCTCCCCGGTGCCGAGGGCAAGGGAGGCGTCGTTGGGCAGCTTGCCGGCGATGCCCAGGCGGGCGGCGGTCGCGGCGACGGCCTTCGGGCCGCCGGATTTCAGCAGGATGCGCACTGCGGCGGTGTTGACCGATTGTGCCAGGGCTTCCTCCAGGGTGATCTCGCCGAGATAGCGGTGCTCGATATTGGTTGGACTCCAGGCGCCGATGCGCAGCGGGGCATCCATGACGGTGTCGTCGGGGGTCATGCCGGTTTCCAGCGCGGTCAGCCAGACGAATGGCTTGAAGGCGGAGCCGGGCTGGCGGCGGGACAGCGCCGCTCGATTATAAGACGACTCACGGAAATTAAGACCGCCGACCATGGCGCGGACGGCGCCGGTGGCGGTGTCGAGGATGATGACGGCGCCTTCGGAGACTCCGGCTGCGGCCCCGGGGCCGCCCAGCAGGGCGGTCAGCCGGGATTCGGCCACTGCCTGGTCGCGGCCGTCGAGGGTTGTGCGCAGCACCGCGTCGGCGTCCGGCGCTACCAGGCTCTGCGACTGATCTGCTACCCAATCGGCGAACCAGCCGGGCGCCGCGGGTGCCGGCGGGAAGGCGATCTGCGCCGCGGCGGCCTGTGCCTGTTGCGGGGTCAGGTCGCCGTTATCCACCATCGCGGCCAGCACCTCCTTGCCGCGGGCGAGCGCGGCGGCTGGGTTGACACGGGGGTTGAAGCGCGACGGCGCGCGGGGCAGGCCGGCCAGCACCGCCGCCTGCGGCAGGGTCAGGCGGCGGGCGGAGACGCTGAAATAGGTCTTCGCCGCGGCATCCATCCCCCAGGCTCCGGCGCCGAGATAGACGCGGTTGAGGTAGATTTCGAGAATCTCGGTCTTGGTGAAGTGGCGTTCGAGCCAGAGGGTCAGCAGCAGTTCCTGCACCTTGCGCTTTGTGGTGCGGGCGTTGGTCAGGAACAGCGTCTTGGCGACCTGCTGGGTCAGGGTGGAGCCGCCCTGGACAACGTGGCCGGCGATGATGTTGACGGCGGCGGCGCGCAGCAGCCCGATGGGGTCGATGCCGCCGTGATGCCAGAAGCGGCGGTCCTCCACCGCGACGACGGCGGCGGGCAGGGCGGCGGGGAAATCCTTGAGCCGCAGCGGCTCCCCCACCAGGTCGCCGAAGGTGGCGATGACGTGGCCGGAGCGGTCCTGCAGGATCAGGCTGGGGCGGCGGGCGGCGTCGAGCGCGGATTCGGGGCGGGGCAGGTCGCGGGAGTACCACAGCACCATGACGGCGGCGGCCAGGCCGAGCCAGACGGAGGCGATGAAGCTCCAGCGCAGCATCCAGAACAGGGCGCGCTTCCGGCGCGACCGCGGGCATGGCGGCGGTTCGGCGGGTTCGTCGAGCTCGGCCGGCTCCTGGGGGTGGAATCGGGGGACGGTTGGGGCGGGGCGCGGCATCCGGTCCTGCTGTAGCAGATTCGCAGGCGGCCGGGGTCACCGCTTGCCGGGCACGGCACCGTTGCGCAGAGTTGTGGCTTATCTGCGTCAGGAGGGGATGCGATGAAGGGCCTGTTTCTGGATGCGGTGGATGATCTGGCGTCCGTCTTCCATCGCATGGTGCAGGCGGGCGACCCGCCGATGGACGTGCTGGAGCGTGGCGACATCAGCCCGGAGGAGCTGCCCGCGCTGACCGCCGGATACGATTTCATCTTTGATGACCACAGCGCGCTGCCGACGGACGCGATGCGGCGGTGCTCCGGCCTGAAGCATGTGATCTTCCTGGGCACCGGCGCGCGCAGCTACATGAATCCGGAGGAGTTGGCGGCGCTGGGGATCACGGTGCACACCATCAAGGGCTACGGCGATACCGCGGTGGCCGAGCATACGATCGCGCTGATGTGGGCTGCCGCGCGCGGGCTGGCGCGGATGGATGGCGGGATGCGGGCGGGCCAATGGCTCCGCACCGAGGGCGTGGAGCTGACCGGCAAGACCATCGGGCTGATTGGCTTCGGCGGGATCGCGGCGGAGGTGGCGCGGATCGCATCGGGGTCCGGGATGCGGGTGCTGGCGTGGAACCGCACGCCGCGGACCGCGCCGGGGGTGACGTTCGCCGATTTGGATACGTTGCTGGAGCAGAGTCACGTGCTGTCGGTGCATCTGCTGTTGAACGACGAGACGCGGGGGTTTTTGAGCGCGGAGCGGTTGGCGAAGGTGCGGCCGGGGGCGATCCTGGTGAATACGGCGCGGGCGGCGATCGTGGACGAGACGGCGATGATCGAGGCGCTGCGCTCGGGTCGGCTGCGGCATGCGGCGCTGGATGTGTTCGCGACGGAGCCGCTGCCGGCGGGGGACGTGCTGACGACGCTGCCGAATGTGACGCTGTCGGCGCACAGCGCGTTCCGCACGCCGGAGGCCAGCGACAAGCTGATCCGGATGGCGCTGGATATTGCGTGCGGGTTGTAGCGGGGCTGGCACCGGAGACGTGCCGCCTGTCAGGAATCGCTGCTCCGGGTCGCCGGCCCTGCCAGGATCGCGGGCGCCAGGCACGATTTGTCGAACTCGCTCATCGTCGCTGCGCCGATCAGACCGATGCGGGAAAGTCCTTCCATCGTTTCATGCACCGAAGCCGCAATCTCGCTGCGGTAGGTCCGGCGAGGCACTTCGCACTCCCTCAAACAGGTCCCTTGTTGCACGCCTTGATAACGTATATTGCGCAGTTTATGCTATCTTGGCCAAACTTCGGGAGCTTCGATGATGAACGTGTCGATCGGACAGCGCTGGGAAGGCTTCATCGAGGCCGCCGGCAAGAGCGGCCGATATGGCTCCGCGAGCGAAGTCGTGCGGGAGGGCCTGCGTCTGGTTGAGGAACGCGAGGCGAAGCTTCAGGCGTTGCGCGACAGTTTGAACGCCTCGATCGCCGAGGGCGATCCGGGAACCGAGGCCGATCTGACGGCGTCGCTTGAAGCGAAGGCGGTGGAACTGGCGAAGGCCGGTTTTTGAGTGCATCAGCTTTTCTACATGGCATCCGCACGCCGGGATATGGCTGATATCCTCGACTATATTACCCGAACCAGCGGTAGCCTCGCCATTGGACAGCAATTTGTCGATCGTCTCCGCCAGCAATGCCGTAAGCTGGCGTCGCTTCCTGGCATGTTGGGCCGTCCGCGGCCGGAGTTACTACGTCATCTTCTTTCGGTACGAGGGCGATTCGGTGGAGGTGGTGAATATCTGCGAAGGCCACCGCGACATTGACGCTTACTTTCGCAATGACCCGGTATGAACTGCTCGACGCAGCGATGCTCCGGCACCGCCTGATCCTCATGTCTTCACACAACGATCTCGCGAACCCGGCAGGGGGCGGAGCTTTACGATCCCTTGGTGATTCGCACTCTTTTGTTTATGCGAAGCGGCGTCAGGTCTCTCACGCGGGTCCTGGAGATGTCCAGATACTGTAGATCTGATAACCCAGCCAAGGGCGATAAATTCGAGACATCGGTCTGGTCTAACAACAAAGTCTGTAACGTAGTCAGACCTGCGAGCGGTATTAGGTCGCGGACATAAGTGGATGAAAGATCAAGATACCGGATCGACGCCAACCAGCGGAGCGGCGTTAAGTCCTCGACTTCCGTGTCCGAAAATTCAAGGAACTGTAGTGACCTTAATACTGTCAAAGGCGGCGTCGGCCTCCACTGGCCGAGGCTGGATGCAGATCTGTATCTGCCAAGCGCTGCCAGAGGGGGTCTTCGGCTCGCCAAGATGGATGGCCGAGCCACTCGGCCGCAGCGGCGGCATGGCCCGATCGGCCGCCAAAGCCGCTGCCGCACGAGAAAATGGCCTCAAATGCGGCAGGCCGCGGAAGCTGGCGGGCGCTTAGCCGAGAGCAGACATCGCTACCCAGCCTCCTGCGCACGACCGCGCTCACCGCCCAACGCGGCGGGCCAGTCCACAATCTGATGATCGGGCTTATCGCAGGCAAAGCAACCGCGATCACGGAACGCTACTGTACATGGCCGGACAAAGCGCGCGCCCGGACGGCCCGACCCAACGATGCGCCGGAGGGAGCGGAGACTTCGCTTGAACAACCTCCGGACCGCAAACAACGCCATGTAACCGGGAAGTAACCCGCCCACGCCCGATCCGTTCACGAAATCCATCCGGCGGACCAACGCGCGAAACCGTTGATAAGGCGACCCAAATGCCGCGGTTGTTATTGCACGTCCGTGGTATTACCATCGGGGAAGCTGTTCCCTGCATGGAGAAAAGGCCGCTGACCGACCCGTCGTTTCCGCTGGCTGCCGCTGCAATTGCCCCGCCGGATCGCCTTCTGTCGCGGGTCGTTGAAGCCTTGCCCTGCGCCGTCGCGGCGATCGCCGTGGCGGATGGACGCATCCGAACGGCCAATCCCGCCTGGATCAACCTGATCCAAGCCGCGGCAGGCGCCGGACCGGCCAGCCTGTCCTTGAACGATCTCTTCCCGGAAGCCGGGGATCTGACGCATGCACCGGCTGGCGGGACGGCCCGGCGCGCTCTCCGGCTCGCCGTCGCTCCGGGCGGCGCGGCAACATGGTGTGACCTTGACATCGTCCCGCACCCCGACGCGGACGGAATCCTCCTGGTCACCGCGCGCGATGCAACCGATCGCGTGCTTGCCCGGCGCGAGGCGGCGGATGCGCGGGAAGCGATCGAGCCCATCGGCAACCGCCTGCGCCTCGCCCAGGAAGCCGCCGGCATCGGCACCTGGGAATGGGACGGCGCCACCGATACGATGGCTTGGTCGCCCGAGCAGTTCCGCCTGCACGGCGTCGATCCCGCCCTCGGCGCGCCCGCGTCGTTCGCGGCGTGGCTCGCCCTGGTCCATCCGGAGGACCAGGCGCGCATCCTACAGGCGATGGACGGGTTCCACCCGGGCGAGGCCACCACGCACCATATGGAATTCCGCGTCCGCCGCGCCGACACCGGCGAGGAGCGCTGGCTTCTCGCGGTGGGCCGCGTTCTGGCCTTCGGCCCGGATGGCCGTCCAGCGCATATGCTCGGCGTCAATCTCGACGTGACCGATCGGCGAGCGCAGCAGGAGGCGCTGCGCGAAAGCGAGGCCCGGCTGGCTCTCGCGGGGGCTGCGGCGCGTGTGCACGCCTGGGATTGGGACATCGCCAGCGGCCGGGTCACCTGGTTCGGCGGCCTGGAGCAGGAACTGGGCTTGCCACCGGGAGGCTTCGGCGGGACCATCGACGCGTTTCGTGCCCTGGTTCATCCGGCCGATCTGCCGGGCGTCGAAGCGGCCTTGCAAAAAGCCCTGCTGGGCGAGACGCCCGGCTATGCCGCCGAGTTCCGCATGCGCCGGGCCGATGGAACCCTGCGCTGGGCGGCAGCAAAGGGAAGCGTGGTGCGGGGCCTCGACGGCCGGCCGATGCGCGTCGTCGGCATGGATCACGACATCACCGACTTCAAGACGGTCGAAGCGGCGCTGCATGAGCGCGAACGGCAGCAGGCGGCGGTTGCCGCTCTCGGCCAGTTCGCATTGCGGGCGGCCACGGCTCAGGCTGTCATGGATAAGGCCGTTGATGTCCTGTCAGAGACGCTGCGGGTCGAGTTCGTCAAGGTGCTCGAATTGACGCCGGACGGGCAGGAGCTGATCTTGCGGGCCGGCACCGGCTGGAAGAACGCCTATCCGATCGGACAGGCCACCATCTCCGCCGAACGCGGATCGCAAGCCGGCTACACATTAGCGCAAGACTCCGGCCCGGTGATCGTCGAGGACATGAAAGCCGAAACCCGCTTCGACGGTCCGCCCATGCTGCACGACCACGGCGTCCTCAGCGGTGTGAGCGTCGTGGTCCGCGGCATCGGCGAGTCCGGCCTGCCATTCGGCGTCCTCGGGGTCCACACCGCCAGCCGGCGCAGCTTCACCGAACACGACATCCGCTTCCTTGAAGCGGTCGCGAACATCCTGACCGCCGCCGTTCAGCGCTGGCAGAACGAGACGGCGCTTCTGCAACGCAAGGCTGCGCTGCGCGCGCTGGTGGAGACGATACCCCAGTTCACCTTCACCGCCTCGCCTGATGGGCGGAACGAGTACCGCAACCAGCGCTGGGCCGATTATTGCGGGCTGCCGGCGGAACAGGCGGAGGGTTTCGGCTGGGCGGACATCGTGCATCCGGACGACCGGGAAGCCACGCTCGCCGCTTGGACGCAGGCGGTGGCCACCGGCGAAACCTACGAACGGGAACACCGGCTGCGCCGCCGGGACGGACAGTATCGCTGGTTCCTCACCCGAGCGCTGCCCGAGCGCGCGCCGGATGACGGCCGCATCCTGCGCTGGCTCGGCACGTCGACCGACATCTCCTCCATCGTTCAGATGCGGGATGATGCCATGTGCCGGGTCGAAGCGCTGGAAGCCCGGGTCACCGAACGGACCCGCGCGCTGTCCGAGGCAGCGACGGAACTCGGCGCCGAGATGCGCCGCCGCCAGGAGGCCCAGGCGGCGCTGATGCAGTCGCAGAAGCTGGAGGCGCTCGGCCAGCTCACGGCCGGTGTCGCGCATGACTTCAACAACCTGCTGTCGGTGATCCTGGGCAGCTTCGAACTGATCGAAAAGCGCAGCCGCGAGCCGAAGGTGACCGACCTGGCGGCGCACGGCAAGAACGCCGGCAAGCGTGCAACCTCCCTGATCCGCCAGCTTCTCGACTTTGGCCGGCAGGAGCCGCAGACCTCGATTGTCGTCGATCTCACGGAAGCCCTGCCGGAAGCGGATCAGTTGATCGGCCATGCGATCGGCTCGGGTATCGAGCGCGTGCTGGATATCCAGCCCGATGTCTGGCCGGTGCTGGCCGATCGGCATCAATTGGAGGTCGCTCTGCTGAATTTGGCGATCAACGCGCGGGACGCCATGCCGGACGGCGGCACCCTGACGTTGAGTGCCCGCAACCTTGCGCCGGATGAGCGGCCAGCGAAGTTGCGGCTGATGGAATGCGTGGCGATCGGGGTTCGCGACGATGGGGTCGGCATGCCGGAAAGCGTGCGGGTTCGCGCGAACGAGCCGTTTTTCACCACCAAGGCCGCCGGAAAGGGAACCGGGCTTGGCCTGCCGATGGTGCAGGCCTTTGCCGAACGGTCAGGCGGCAGCGTACTCATTAGTAGCAGCCCGCTTGCCGGCACGGTCGTTGAGATCGTCCTGCCGCGTGCCGCCGTGTCGGATATGGCGTTCGAGGCGGCCCATTCCGAAGCCGCCGAGCCGTTGGCTGGCGCCTCCTTGCTTCTGGTCGATCGTGACGACCAGTTGCGCCAAATCATGGCGGGCTATCTTCGCGCTCAAGGATACCGGGTCATCGAAGCGCCAAATGCGGAGGCTGCTATTGTGCTGAGCCACTCGATCGAAAACCTCGACCTGCTGCTGACCGATGTGACGGCGCCGGGCTTATCCGGGGCGCAACTGGCCGCGCGGTTGCGCGCCGATCGGCCGGATTTGCCCGTGTTGTTTGTTACGGCAAGCGCGTCTGAGGCCGATCTCGACGGGGAAGCGGTGCTGAGGAAGCCCTTCACCGGAGCGGCGCTGGAGCATGCGGTTCGCGGGCGCCTTTTTCCCGTGCTGGCCGGTCCGAAAGGAGACGGCGACGCGCTGATCAGGCGGCTGCGCAGCCCGGAATTGTTGGCCGCCTACCTGTTCTGGCGCGCGGCCCGGAACGGCGATCGGCCGCCGCGCCTGCCCGATCTCAATTGGGGTGGCCTGCCGCAGGCGGCCAATGCCTTCACCGCGGCGGTGGAGCCGGCCGGGAATTCGGTGAATTTCAGATTTCTGCGGGTTGGCTCCGCTCTGGAGGGTCGGCTTGGGCGAAAACTGGGGGGCACCTTGACCTCCGAACTCGGCGGGCCGGCGCATGACGACGAAGTGCTCGGTTCGTTGGAAGGCGCCTACCGGCGTTGCGCCCGCACGTGGTCGCCAAGCTACGAATACGCAAGCTACGATTTCGGCGATGGTGACCCTGTCATGTTCGAACGTTTAATCCTTCCGGTGTCGGACGATGGAGAGCACGTGACCCACCTTGTGGGAATCGCGCTGTTCAACGAAAACGCTCAAACGAATTGAACTCCAGCAATGATTTTCAGGTGGGTCCGACCATGACCGCAGAGGCCGCCGTGCCCGATTTTGACGAGCCGCAGCTTGCGAAGGCGGTGGAACGGCTCTCCCCGCAGCAGGTGCACGCCCTTCCGTTCGGCGCCATCCGCCTGGACGCCGAGGGGACCGTCACCTTCTATAGCGATGCGGAACGGCGCCTCTCGGGTTATCGCAAGGAGGTCGTTGGCCGCACCTTCTTTACTGAAATCGCGCCGTGCATGAACAACCCCGGGTTCAAGGGCCGCATCGATCGGGCGCTCGCGGCCGGCAAGCTCGATCTCGCATTCGGCTATACGGGGGACATGCCGTCGGCGACGATGGAGCTGGATGTCCGCATACAATCCGCGACCGGGGGCGGCTGCTGGATCTTCCTGAGGCGGGAGATTTGAGTCGGTTGCCGATCATCTATTTAACCCGGCTGGCTCACATGGCTTCGAACTGGTTGTCCTACGGGCCGTGCCGCCAGCCTTGAGAAGCTGACCAGACTGCCCGATCCGGCGAACACCGCTCCCAGCGCAAGAGCCAGGGCCGGGCCGTGCGACATCGAGATGCCGAAGCACAGCGCCACCAGGGCGGCGCCGACAGCCTGACCGACAAGCCGGGATGTTGCCACGATGCCGCTGGCGCCGCCGCTTCGGTCCGGCGGGGCGCTCGACATGATCGCCTTCAGGTTGGGCGACTGAAAAAAGCCGAACCCGGCGCCGCAGACCATCATCCTCCAGACAATGCCGACCGTGCCGGGATGATTCGGCAATGCCGCGACCAAGGCGAGCCCGGCGCACAGTATCGCCAGCCCGACGCCGCCGAGGATCGCCGGCGGATAGCGGTCCGACAACGGCCCGGCTATCGGCGCCAGAACCGCCGTCATCACCGGCCAGGGGGTCAACAGAAGCCCGGTCTGCACCGCGCTGAGTCCGAGAACAGTCTGGAAATAGAATGGCAGCGAAACGAACGCCAGGCCCTGAGCGGAGAACGAACAAAACGCGGTGAGGGACGACAGCGCGAACATCGGCCGACGGTACAGATCGACCGGGAACATCGGGGCCGGCAGCTTGAGTTGCCAGCGAACAAGCAGCAGGCCGGACACGGCGGCGATCCCCAGCACCGTGCCCGACACGGCATGCGAAACGCCATGCGCCGCTTCGCCGATGCCGAAGATCAGGCAGCCGAACGTCAGCGCGTTCAGCGCCGCGCTGCCGAAATCGAACCGGTAGGCCGCGTGGTTGGTTTCCGGCAGGACCCGAACGGCCAGCGCGAAGGCCACGACGCCCAGCGGCACGTTGATCGCGAACAGCCATTGCCACGAACCCACCGACAAAATGGCCGCCGCGACGGTCGGCCCGATGGCGGTCGAGACCGCGACCACCAGGGCATTGTAGCCAACGCCACGGCCGAGCGATTTCGACGGATAGATGAAGCGGATCAGCGCGGTATTGACGCTCATGATGCCGCTGGCGCCGAAGCCCTGGACCACCCGCGCGGCGGTCAATGTCGGCAGCGACCAACTGACGGCGCACAGCAGCGACGCCAGGGTGAATCCGAAGAGGCCCCAGACATACACGCGGCGATAGCCGATGATTTCGCCGAGCGATGCGAGCGGCAGCAGCGAGACCACCAGCGCCAACTGGTAGGCGTTTACCACCCAGACCGAGGCTGCCGCGCTGGCATTCACGTCGGTGGCGATGGTGGGAAGCGCGGTATTCGCGATCGAGGTATCCAGTGACGACATGCCGACGGCGATGACCAGGGTGGTGATCGCCGACACGAAGCGGGGACCGCTCAGGCCGTCTTCGGGAGGGGAAGCGTTCATCGCGTCCGCATTCGCTGTCATGTCTCCCTAACGCCGGGCCGGGCGGCCGCGGTTTGCCGGGACAGCGTGCCGGGGATCGCCGCGCATGGCCAGCCCTGCGCCCCTTTCGGCCCCCTCTGGCCATCACTGGCCACAGGCACCATATTGGGCGCGTGACAACATCAAAGCGAAACCAAATGCGCCGCACCTCAGCCCTGATCTCCGGCCTCGCCGCTCTGGCGCTGGCTATGTCACCCGGACTGGCTGAGGCCCGAGCCGGTGATGGCGGCTCATTCGGCAGCCGCGGCGGGATGACCTATACCGCTCCGCCGGCGACACGGACGGCTCCTTACTCGGCCGAGCCGATGCAGCGCAGCATGACCCCCAGCGCGCCGCAGCCGGGGTACGGCGGACCGGGCTACCAGCAACCTATGCGTTCGGGTGGCGGGTTCATGTCCGGCCTGATGGGTGGCCTGATTGGCGCCGGTATCGGCGGATTGTTGCTCGGGCACGGCTTCCTGGGCGGCGGCATGGGGATTTTCGGCTTCCTCGGCATGCTGCTGCAGCTCTTCCTGCTCTTCATCATCGTCCGATGGGTATACCGCCTCGTCACCGGCGGGCGGTCGCCGGCGATGGCGGGCGGACCCGGGCTCTTTGCGCAGCGCGGCATGCCGGGTCCCGGGCCGCTACCGTCGGGTTCGGGCGCGCGGCCGGGCGGGCCGCCGCCCATATCGATCGCTCCGGCCGACTATCAGCAGTTCGAGCAATTGCTCCAGGGCATCCAGGCCGCCTGGAGCGCGCATGACCTCGCCGGGCTTCAGGCGATGGCGACACCGGAGATGGTCAGCTACTTCGCCGATCAGCTATCTCAGCAGGTCAGCCGCGGCGTGCGCAATACGGTCACCGACGTGCGCCTGGAGAGTGGCGACCTGTCGCAGGCCTGGACCGAGCAGGGCCGGGACTATGCGACGGTGGCGATGCGGTTCTCGATGATCGACGTGACGCGCGACGCGGGCGGGCGGGTCGTCGATGGCAGCGCGGTTGAGCATGTCACCGCCACCGAGATCTGGACGTTCGTCCGTTCGCGCGGCGGACGGTGGATATTGTCGGCGATCCAGCAGGCGCGGTAGCGTCGCCGGTCAGCGGCCCGGAGGCAATTTTATCGTCATGGCCCGGCTTGTCCGGGCCAACTTTTGCGGCACGTGCCGGCGTAGGTGGCCTGGACAGCCGGGCCATGACGATGGGGCTGCCGGGAGACCAGCCTGTCATGACCGCACTCGACCCGATCGCCTATCCCGACTCCCTCCTGCGCGGCATCCTGTCGACCGTGCGCACCATCGCGATGGTGGGAGCCTCCTCCAACTGGAACCGGCCGAGCTACTTCGTCATGAAGTATCTCCAGGGCAAAGGCTACCGGGTCATACCGGTCAACCCCGGCACCGCTGGCAAGGACCTGCTGGGCGAGCGCATCTACGCCAGCCTGCGCGACATCCCCGATCCTATCGACATGGTGGACGTCTTTCGCGCCTCCGACTCCGTCGGGCCGATAATGGACGACGCCATCGCCATCGGCGCCAAGGTGGTGTGGATGCAGCTTGGCGTGCGCAACGACGAGGCGGCGGCGAAGGGCGAGGCCGCCGGCCTGACCGTGATCATGAACCGCTGCCCGAAGATCGAGTTCGGCCGCCTCGGTGGCGAATTGTCCTGGAGCGGGGTGAACTCCGGCATAATCCGTAACCGCGCCGCGCAGCCGCCAACCGATCGCGCGCGCAAGCCGCGGCCCTTGCCGGCGGCCAATCTCAGCTATGGGTTCGAAACCCGGGCGGTGCATGCCGGTGCCGCGCCCGATCCGGCGACGGGCGCGCGCGCCACGCCGATATACCAGACGACCGCGTATGTGTTTGACGACGTCGACCACGCCGCCTCGTTATTCAACCTGCACAATTTCGGCTACATCTACTCCCGCCTCACCAACCCGACCGTAGCGGTGCTGGAGGAGCGGGTCGCCAGCCTCGAGGGCGGACGCGCCTCGGTCGCCGCCGCATCCGGCCACGCCGCGCAGTTCCTGGTGTTCGCCACCTTGATGGAACCGGGCGACGAGTTCCTGGCCTCCCGCAACCTGTATGGGGGTTCGCTGACGCAGTTCGGGCTGTCATTCAAAAAGCTGGGCTGGACCTGCCATTTCGTCGACCCTGGCGATCCGGAGAACTTCCGGCGCGCGCTGACGCCGAAGTGCAAGGCGATCTTCGTCGAGAGCCTCGCGAACCCCGGCGGGGTGATCGTCGATCTGGCGGCGATCGCCGGGATCGCGCATGCGGCCGGGCTGCCGCTGATCGTCGATAACACCCTGGCGACGCCCTATCTGTGCCGCCCGTTCGAGTGGGGGGCCGACATCGTCACCCATTCCACCACCAAGTTCCTCGCCGGCCACGGCAATTCGATGGGCGGCATCGTGGTGGAATCGGGCAAATTCGACTGGGCGCGTGATGGAAAGTTTCCGTCCATGACGGAGCCGGAACCGGCCTATCACGGCCTGCGGTTCTACGAGAATTTCGGCGATTTCGCGTTCACCACCAAGGCGCGGGCGGTGGCGCTGCGCGACTACGGACCGTCGATGGCGCCGATGAACGCTTTCCTGACCATCACCGGCATCGAGACGCTGCATGTGCGGATGGAGCGGCATTGCGCCAACGCTCAAGCGGTCGCGGAATTTCTGGCAGCGCATCCGCGCGTCGCGTGGGTGTCCTATGCCGGGCTGGAGAGCAGTCCATACCGGGCGCTGGCGCGGAAATACCTGCCGAAGGGGTCCGGCGCGGTGTTCACCTTCGGCGTAACGGGCGGCTACGAGGCCGGGATCAAGCTGGTCGAAAGCGTCGGGTTATTTTCTCATTTGGCAAATATCGGCGATACCCGCAGCCTGATCCTGCACCCGGCCTCGACGACCCACCGGCAGTTGACCGAGGAGCAGCGGATCGCCGCCGGCGCCGGACCCGATGTCATCCGGCTGTCGATCGGGCTGGAGACGGCGGAGGACCTGATGGCGGATCTGGATCAGGCGCTGGCAGTGGGGTGAACGTCAAAGTCACGGCCCGGACCGGGCCATGACGATGAGAGATCGACGAGCCGGCCAAACTCTTCTCGCGCTGCCCGTTATCCTGATAGCCATGGGGCCAAGCCCATCCATGACAGGGGGGAGAATGTCCGGGCCGCCAGCGCTTATGTTAGTGCCCATGCGGACAAGCCGGGCCATGACGGAGAGAGATCGACGAGCCGGCCACGACGATAAAGCATCACTCCGGCGGGGCGGCCATCCGCCGGATCGTGCCGGTCGTGCTGTGGCCTTCCCGCAGCGTCACCAGCACGACCTTTCCGCCCCAGTTTCGCACCAGATCGCCGCCGACGACCTGATCGACGGTGTAGTCGGACCCCTTCACCAGCACATCCGGCCGCAGGGCGTGGATCGCCTCAAGCGGCGTATCCTCATCGAACAGGATGACAAGATCGACCGGCGCCATCGACGCCATCACTGTCGCCCGCGCCATTTCGTTCTGTAGCGGCCGCGTCGGCCCTTTCAGCCGCTTGACCGACGCATCGGTGTTCAACGCGACGATCAGGCGATCACAGGCGGCGCGCGCCTCGCTCAACAGGCGGACATGGCCGGGATGGATCAGGTCGAAGCAGCCGTTTGCAAACCCGACCTTCAGCCCGCGCTGGTGCCACTCGGCAACCCGTTCCACCGCATCCTCAAGGCTCGCGACCTTGCGATCGGTTTGCACCAGGTCGGCCAGATGCAGCTCATCCAGCAGTTCCTGCCGCGACACCGTCGCCGTTCCCTGCTTGCCGACGGAAATCCCGGCGGTCGCGTTGGCCAGCATCGCGGCTTCCGGAAGCCCGGCTCCCGCCCCGAGAGCCACCGCCAGCGCCGCAACCAGCGTGTCGCCGGCGCCCGACACGTCTGCGACTTCCCGGGCACGGGTTGGCAGATGCAGCGTCTCGGCGTCCCGGCGCACCAGCGTCAGGCCCTTGGCCGAGCGTGTTACCAGCACCGCCTCACCGCCCGTTGCTTCCAACGCCAGCTTGCCGGCGCGATCCGCGGCGGTGTCCTGCTCCGCCTCGATGCGGGTTGCCAGCCGCACCTCGTGCTCATTCGGCGTCAGGATCGTGGCGCCGCGATAGGCCGAGAAATCGGGCCGCTTCGGGTCGGCGATGACGGTCCGGCCGAGGCTCGTTGCCAGCGCCAGGATGGCGTCCAGCACCCCGTCGCACAGCACGCCCTTGGCGTAGTCCGAGAGGACAACGACGTCCACCGCGTCCAGGCTGCCGGCCACGGCTTCCACCAGCGCCGCCGAATCGCCAGCATCGAGTGGGGCAGTGGTTTCCTCGTCCAGGCGCAGAAGCTGATGGGACCCTGTCATGAAGCGGGTTTTCGCCGTGGTGGGCCGGTTGCCGGCACGCACCAGCGCGGCGGTCATACCCGCGGTTGCCTCAATCAGCCGCTCAACCTCCGCGCCCGCGGCATCGTCGCCGACTACGCCGATCAGGATCGCCTGGCCACCGAGCGTTGCAATATTAAGGGCAACGTTGGCCGCGCCACCGAGCGTGGAGCGATCGTCCGACGGCCGCAGCACGGGAATTGGCGCTTCCGGCGACAGCCGGTGAACCGCACCGGTGACGTAGCGGTCGAGGATGATGTCGCCGATGACCAGCACACGCGCGGATTGAAAGTTCCTGACGATAGCGGCCAGTTCGATATCGGTAGGCGGCAGCATCCGGCCGGAGTCCGCCTGGATGTTGGTCATGCGGCGATCCTTGATCGTGAGCGACGTTAGAATCGATCCATTAGCAGGATGTACGGCATGCTGCACGCGCAAAAAAATCCTACATCGCTGTTCCATCTCGATCACGGAAACGCTATTGATAAACCAGCGAGACAATGAGATGCCGGCTTGGCCTTTCCCCCGAGGAGTTCCTGTGAAATATCTCCCGCCCTTCGAACTAATCCGTCGCTCGGTTGAAATCTCCACGGTGCGGGGAGAGCTTCGGGTCACCGTCTCATATGAAAACTTCGTTAAGATTCTCAAGACCTTGATCCGAGGGATAGAGGTCGACGAAGCCTGGTATGTGCGCACCTATGAAGACATCGGTAATGCCATCAAGGAGGGGATCGTTCGGTCGGCCCGGCAGCACTTTATCGACGACGGGTACTTCGAGGGGCGTCTGCCGTTTCCCATCGTGGTCGATGAGCTCTGGTACCTGAAGGAAAATCCCGACGTGGCGGAAAGCGTCCGCACCGGAATTGTTGCCTCTGCACAGGACCATTTCGATAAGGACGGCTACAGCGAGGGGCGGCTGCCGTTCGGCTTGTGATCCCACCTACGCGTCCGGCGCCGGGCGCAGGCCTGTTTAGATGCGGGGCGCCTACCCGGTTAGGCGAACCTAGGGGCAGATGGTAAATGTTGGGACATCCGACCGAATGAGCGATAACCCCTCGGCCTCTGCGCAGACATCGGATGATCCCCCGGCAGAGGAGACGATTGTACAGGACATCGCCGGCGCGGCGTTGGATGACGGTCCAACCCCCGTTGCTGCGTCCGAGGTGGACGAAACGCCTGACGCCTTGGTTCTGATCGAGCTGGAACCCGGATTGACCGGCGGCTTCATTCGTAACCGCTTTGACATCACGATTTGCGGCCGGGTCACCAGCGACGTGCCGCTCGCCGAAACAAGGCTTCAGGTTGGCGATTGGGTAACAAGCGCCGCGTATTACAGCCAACCGGAACGGCAGGCCGGCGGAAGTTCGTCCGACGGCTCGGCCGGCCGCCCGCGTCCTTTCCGCTTCAACCTGCCACGCCAATTGCAGGGGTCAGCGGAACGATGCGCGTTCGAGGTTATCGCGCGTACAATAAGTGGACTGGAATATGCCGAGCAGTTCGAGATCGATTTGGATCCGGTCGCCGAACCGCCGGTGTCGCTGGTATCGGGTCCGTCCCGCTCCACGTCGGACGGGACGACCCATCGGCCGCATGTGGTGATGTATGTCGAGCGGGGCGCAATCGATGCCGATGGCGTGTTGCTTGTGCAGGGTTGGGCGATCTCGCTCACTCCGATTTCGTCGATCCAGATATTCGCGGGCGTCGAGCGCGTCGGCGATGCCAGCCTCGGGGGTGACCGCGAAGACGTTGCAGCGGCCTTCAACGGCTATCCCAATGCCGGTTTGTCGGGCTTTTCGCTGAACCTCCAGTTGGATGAGTTCGACCAGAATTCTGAAACCATACGGGTGCAGGTGGTCTGTTCGAACGGTTATGGCCACGACGAGACGATCCCGGTCGAGCGCGTGCCCAGACGCCACGCTGTCAGGGCGAAGCCACGGGCGGAGGAGCCGAGGCGGAACGCACCGCCCCAAGGTGGTTCGCAGCGGGGCTTTACGTTGTTCAACCAAAGGCCCGCCTATCAACTGACGGCGGGGCTTCGGATCGATCATCAGCAGGGGGTTGCGTTGGCGCCCGCGCCGGAGACCGCGCCGTTTATCGGGCTGTCATCGGCTTTGCCGCTTGCCGAACGGGTTTCCAACCTTGCCGCGGAAGCCGAGGCGCGCGCCAGGGACGAGGCCGCTGCCAAAATCGAAATGTACTGCGATGAAGCCCACCTGACCGGCGACGGGATACTCTCGTTGAACGGCTGGGCGACCTGCAAGGTCGGCATTGCCCAGGTGCGCGTGACCCTGGACGATGAAGATGTCGGGCTTGCCGCCTATGGCCATGAGCGTCTGGATGTCGGCAGGATATTCGCCGCCATCCCGATGTCGCACCTGTCGGGCTTCAAGTTCGACCGGAAAGTGCGCGAGCAGGCCTCCGGCGAGTTTACCGTTCGTGTCATCGTCTGCAATATGCGGAACGAACAGTCCCGCAAGGAACTGAAAGTCGTCGCGACGCCTTTGCCGGACACCGTGCTGGGCACCTCGCCCGGGATGGCTGCGCGCCCGGCGGCGACCGCGGGCATTGAACCCACAGCGGAACAAGCCGCGGAGTTCCGCTTTGAACTCGACTCGCCCGCCGTGACGAATGGCGCGGCAAACGCGCCGATCACCGGGCGGCTCACTGTGGACGGCTGGTTGCTGTCCCGCTCCGGCATCGCCAAATTCGAGGTGTTCCTGAACGATCAGCGGCTTGGCGACGCGCATTACGGCCTGGCCCGTCAGGACGTCGGAGCGGCTTTTCCGGAATGGCCGAACTCCCTGCGCGCGGGCTTCGCCTTTCACTGCCCGCCCCGCAGCCTGAACGATGGCGAGCATACGATCAAGCTGAAGATCCTCTCCAACAGCGGTCAGGAATTGATCCGCGAGTTCCGGATCACCGTGAAAAAGTCCGACGAGATGCAGGATCTGACCGGCATCCGCCGCCGCGTCCCGCGCGTCGAAGCGGACATGATGCTGGCCGTGCTGGCGGACATGAAATACCGGCCGTCCTATCGGTTCATCCTGCGGCAGGACACGGCGGTCGATGCCGGGCGTCTGGGTGCCACGTTCGATGCGTTGCGCGCTCAGGCCTACGCCGATTGGAGCGCCCTGGTCCTGGTGGACGACGACGAGACTGCTACCGCCGTACAGGCGATGATCGGCGAACAGCTTTCAGAATTGGCCGGCCGTTTCACGGTCGTTAGTCCATCGGACGGAGATGCCTGGACCGCCCGGCTCGGCGATCCTGAAAACGGCAGAAACGTCCTGCATGCGCTGCTGCTGCCCGGCGATGAGCCGTCGGCGGATGCTCTGCTCGAACTCGCGGTTGCCGGCGGAATGAACCCGCAAGCCGATCTGCTATATGGCGACGAGGTTCGGCTCAGTCCGGTCAGCAGCGAGAAGGAGCCATTCTTCAAGCCGGATTTCTCGCCTGACCTGATGCTGTCCACCAACTATATCGGACGGCCCTGGGTTGCGACGGCTGGCCTGCTGGCGCAGACCGGCGCCACCGCGGCATCCCTGGCCTCGCGCGGCGAGTATGATCTTCTGCTTCGATGCACCGAACTGGCGGCTTCCGTCCACCACGTGCCCAAGCTGCTGTGCCAGCGCGGCGTGTTGGACCTGGACACGCCCGACCAGGAGCGGTCCGCGCTTGAGCACATGCTGGAACGTCGCGGCATCGACGGAGAGGTGATCCCGACCCCGATCCACGGCACGTGGCGGGTGCGGCGGGATATCGCGTCGAAGGGCAAGGTTTCGATCATCATTCCGACCTGCGCGGCCAACGGCTACATCGAAACCATCATATCGACGCTGCGTTCGAAAACCGCCTACCGGAACTTCGAGATCATCGTCATCGATAACATTCCGGAATCGGACGTCAGTTGGAAAACCTGGCTGCCGAAGAATGCCGACAAGATCGTCGACATCCCGGGCACCTTCAACTGGTCGATCTTCAACAATCGCGCGACCGAGGTTGCCGACGGCGATTACTTTTTGTTTCTCAACGATGACATGGAGATTACCCGGGAAGACTGGCTCGATGCATTGCTGGAGCACGTCCAGCGGCCGGAGGTGGGCCTCGCCGGGCCGCAACTGCTTTACCGGGACGGCAAGGTGCAGCATGCCGGCATGTTCCTTGCCAATAACGGCATCGGCCGCCACGCATTCCGCTTCGCGGCCGCGGATGACCCCTGCTATTTCGGGCTCAATCTGACGCAGCGCAACGTCATGGCTGTCACCGGCGCCTGCATGCTGGTGCGAAGAGACGTGTTCGAACGGCTCGGCGGCTTCGATGAGGCGCACCAGATCACCAACAACGACCTCGACTTCTGCCTGCGGGTGCACCGCGCCGGCCTGCTGACGGTGTTCACCCCCTATTCGTCGCTCATTCACTATGAGCTTGCCAGCCGGGGGGGCATGAAGGACGTGTTCGACCTGACGCACTTCGACGCGTCCTGGAAGACGGCGTTCGCGCTCGGAGACCCGTACTTCAATCCGCGCCTGTCGCGTCATGCCGACGACTACCGGCCGGACGACGAACCGGTCCAATGGGTCGCCTGCGGCACGCCGCTGTTCCACAAGGAGGAAATCGAGCGCATCCTGGTGGTCAAGCTCGACCACATCGGCGATTTCGTCACCGCGCTGCCGCCGATACGGCGCCTGAAGAAGCTGTTTCCGCATGCGCGTCTGACGGTTCTCGCCGGCCCGGCGTCCCGCGCGTTCATCTCCCTGGAGCCGTGCATCGACGAGTTCATCCCGTTCGCCTTTTTCCACGCCCGCTCGCAGCTTGGCGAACGCGAAGTGAGTGTGGAAGACTATCAGGAACTGGCGCAGCAGCTTCGGCCGTACCGGTTCGACCTCGCCGTCGATCTGCGCAAGCACCCTTCGACCCGTGATGTTCTGAAATATACCGGTGCGCGTTTCCTCGCCGGCTTCGATCACCAGGGCCAATACCCGAACCTGGATGTGGCGCTCGACTGGGACGGCGACCGGACGTTGCAGCGCAAGCGCAGCCACGTCGTGGACGACCTCATCGGACTGGTTGACGCCATCGGTCACGCAACTGAAGACGACCGCGCGGTCATGCAGCCCGCGCCTGCGCCGATGCCCTTGTCGGAAATGCCGGATGAGGTGGCGGCGCTGTTCGTCAAGCCGGTGGTCGCCATCCATCCCGGCGCCGGCAACATCACGAAGCAGTGGCCGACCGAGCATTTTTCCGCGCTGATTGACCTTCTGATCGAGAAGCACGACGTCAATATCATGCTTGTCGGCGGCCCGGACGAGGTTGAGATCGCCGACGCGCTGCTGCAGATCGGCCTGTATCCGGACCGGATGGCGACCATGGCCGGCAGGACCAAGCTCGCGGACCTTCCGCGCCTGTTGAAGACCTGCGTGCTGTATATCGGCAACGACAGCGGGCCCAAGCACATCGCCAGCGCGATCGGAATCGCGACCATCGGCATTCATTCCGGCGTCGTCGATCCGGTCGAGTGGGGGCCCATCGGCGTGAATGCCGTGGCGCTGCGGCGAAACATGAGCTGCAGCCCTTGTTATCTGGCGAATGCGGAGGACTGCCCCCGATCTCTGGCGTGTTTGCGTTTTCTGGAGCCTAATCTGGTCTATGAAACTGCGGATCTTATGCTGAGATCGGCGAAAACCAAGATTGAGGCACCGAACCCCTCGGATGGATGATCCTTTCCTCCTGGCTCTCGCAGCGGCGCTGGCGGAGCGCGCGGCGGCGGAGATACTGGCGATCCGGGAACGCGGCTTCCGGATTGAGCGCAAGGCCGACGATTCCGTTGTGACCGAAGCCGATAAGGCTGCCGAGACCGTTATCCTGAACGGTCTTCGCGAGACGATTCCGGGATGCATCGTGGTCGCCGAGGAAGAGGCCGCTGCCGGCGTCGTGACCGGCGCCACGCCGGAGTTCTGGCTGGTCGACCCGCTGGACGGCACGCGGGAGTTCACCAGCGGCGGTGACGATTTCGCCGTGAATATCGGTCTGGTCCGCAACGGCGCACCGGTTCTGGGTGTCGTCGCGGTCCCGGCTACCGGTGAAATCTACGGCGGGATCGCCGGCTCCGGCGCGTGGCGCCAAAAGGACGGCCGGCGGTCGCCCATCGGGGTCCGGCCCTGTCCGCCGGACGGCCTGACCGTGGTGGCCAGCCGGCATCATGGCGACCCGGACCTGTTGCAAACCTTCCTCGCGGGCCGGAAGGTCGCGCACATCGTCAATTTCGGCTCCAGCCTGAAGTTCTGCCGCATCGCGGAGGGACAGGCTGACCTGTATCCGCGGTTCGGACGCACGATGGAATGGGACACCTGCGCGCCCCATGCGGTGGTCGTGGCGGCCGGGGGGTCGGTCGAGACGCTGGACGGCCGGCCGCTTCTCTATGGCAAGCCCGGGTGGGACAACCCGCATTTCGTATGCCGGGGTGCACGGTCCTTGTGAAGCTTCGGGCGATTTGGCTTACAGTGGTATGACGAACCCGCTGACAGACGAGTCGCCCAACCATGTTGCATCTGACCAAGCTCGCCGTCGGGGTGCGCGACACCGACCACCTCCGCCAGCTCCAGGCCGCCCGCAACCGGGAGGATCCCCCGTTGCGGCACCGCACCCGCAACACGCCACGCCGCAGGGCGGAGGTGTTGGACGGCGGCTCGATATACTGGGTCATCGCCGGCTCCATGCTCGCCCGCCAGCGCATCCTGGACATTGTCGAGGATCAGCATGACGACCTGACCGCCTGCACCGGCCTGGTTCTTGATCCTGAGATCGTTCCGCTGATCGGAAGGCCGACCCGGCCGTTCCAGGGCTGGCGCTACCTTGATCCCGAGGCTGCGCCAGCCGATTTGCCGGCGATGGGCGCCGTTGCGGGTATCGACAGCCTGCCGGCGGCGCTGCGCATGGAACTGCGCGCCTTGTGCCTGCTCTGAGCCTCGATAGCACCAAAAGCCGTCAGATCCCTGTAGTCACGACATTGCAATACAGCGGTAGGTTGCGGCGCCCCGGCCGAAAGCGCAGAAGACGGGCCGCATGAGTAAGACTCACGTCATCGGGGCCGGTTTGGCAGGCTTGGCGGCCGCTCTCTCGCTGACGCAAGCCGGTCGATCGGTGGTGCTGCATGAGGCCGGGCCTGCTGCCGGGGGCCGATGCCGCTCCTATCACGACAAGGAACTCGGTCTCCGCATCGACAATGGCAATCACCTGTTGCTCTCCGGCAACACCTTCGCTCGAACCTATATCAGTGAAATCGGGGCAGGCGAGCGCTTCGAGGTGTCCGATGAAGCGGTTTTCCCGTTCCATGACGTCAAGACGGGTGAACGCTGGGCCGTCCATCCCAATAGAGGGCGCATTCCCTGGTGGGTGCTGAGCGCAGACCGCCGGGTGCCGGATACCCGCCTATCGGATTACCGGGCTTTGGCGCGGATCGCGCGGTGCCGCGACGACACCCCTGTGGCGGAGAGCATGCGGCGGGGACGGCTGTTCTGGCGCCTGGTGGAACCCATTGCGGTCGCCGCGCTGAATACGTCGACGCGCGAAGGGCTGGCTCGATTGCTCGGTGCGGTGATGCGCGAGACGCTGATGAAGGGCGGCCGCGCGTGCCGGCCGATGCTGCCCCGGGAAGGCCTGTCCGAGGCGCTGGTCGATCCCGCCGTCAAGACCTTGCAGGCGCGCGGCGCGGAGATACGGTTGAACAGCCGGATTGCCGAACTCTCGGTCGAACGCGGTGCGGTCGTCGGCCTGCGCGGTCCGGACGGGCCGATCGAGCTGGAGTCCTCGGATACCGTTGTGCTGGCCGTGCCCGCCCCGGTGGCGGTGGAACTGCTGCCCGGCCTGGTCGCGCCGGACGCCTTCGAGGCCATCCTGAACATTCACTTCCGTTATCAGGCGGATCCTGATGGGCCATTGGGCGAAACCGGCTTCATCGGCCTGACCTCGGGCACCGCCGAGTGGGTCTTCATGAAGCCGGGCCATGTCTCGGTCACCATCAGCGCGGCGAATCGTATGGTCGATGAATCGGCCCGAGACATCGCGAAGGCGGTGTGGCCGGACGTGGTGGCCGCGCTGGGTTTGGATTCGGCCGAGAAAGACGAAATGCCGCCTTTCCGCGTGGTCAAGGAACGCCGCGCGACGTTTGCCGCCACCGCCGCGCAGGATGCACGGCGGCCACACCAGCGGACGAATATCGCCGCCAACCTCGCCCTGGCGGGCGACTGGACCGCCACCGGCTTGCCCGCAACGATCGAGGGAGCCATAAAATCCGGACGTTTCGCCGCGGATGTTATTCTTTCAGTATGAACTTGTGGATATGATGGCACTGGACGCGCTTACCTCGCTGCTGATTGACGACGATGCCCTGGTTGATTCGGTCGAGCGGGCCTCGGCTGCCCTGACCCGCCGCCAGAATCCGGATGGTCACTTCGTATTCGAACTCGAGGCTGATGCGACGATCCCGGCTGAATACGTCCTGCTGGAGCACTTTCTGGGACGCATCGACCAGCCGCTTGAGGACCGAATCGGCGTCTACCTGCGGTCTGTTCAGGGGGAGCATGGCGGCTGGCCGCTGTTCCATGACGGCGTGTTCAATCTCTCAGCCAGCGTCAAAGCCTATTACGCGCTGAAGGCCATCGGCGATGATGCGGAGGCGCCGCATATGCGGCGGGCGCGGCAGGCGATTCTGGCGGCGGGCGGGGCGGAAAGGACGAATGTCTTTACACGTGCCCAGCTCGCGCTGTTCGGCCAGGTGCCGTGGCACGCCGTGCCGGTGATGCCGCTGGAGATCATGCATCTGCCGCTGTGGTTCCCGTTCCATCTGTCGAAGATTTCTTACTGGTCACGCACCGTCACCGTGCCGCTGCTGGTGCTGATGGCATACCGGCCGAAGGCGCGGAACCCGCGCCGGGTCGATATCCGGGAGCTGTTCGAGACGCCGCCCGAGAAGGTGACGGATTGGATTCGCGGCCCGTACCGCTCGCGCTGGGGTCGGTTCTTCAAGGCGATCGACGCCGTGCTGCGCCGGGTCGAGCCGCTGTTCCCGAAGGCTGGCCGGCGCAAGGCGATGGAGAAGGCCGTGGCGTTCGTCATCGAGCGACTGAACGGCGACGACGGGCTGGGCGGGATTTATCCCGCCATGGCGAACAGCGTGATGATGTTCGACACGCTCGGCTATCCGGCGGATCATGCGGATGCGGTGATCGCCTGGCAGGCGGTGCGCAAGCTGCTGGTGGTTGGAGAGGATCGCGCCTATTGCCAGCCTTGCCTGTCGCCGGTCTGGGACACCAGCCTCGCCGGCCATGCCCTGGCGGAGGCCGGAGCCGAGACGGATTCCCTGTGCGAGTGGCTGGCCCCGCTACAGATTACCGATGTCGTCGGCGATTGGGCGGTCCGTCGGCCCGGCCTGCGCCCGGGCGGCTGGGCGTTCCAGTATAAGAATCCGCACTACCCCGACGTGGACGACACCGCGGTCGTGGGCCTGCTGCTGCACCGGAACGGCGATCCCGCCTATGCGGAGGCGATCGACCGCGCCCGCGAGTGGATCATCGGCATGCAGTCATCGGACGGCGGCTGGGGCGCGTTCGAGCCGGAGAACACGCATCATCACCTGAACCATATTCCGTTCGCGGATCACGGGGCGTTGCTGGATCCCCCCACCGCCGATGTCAGTGCGCGCTGCGTCTCCTTCCTCGCCCAGATCGGCATGCTCCCGTATGAAACGGTGCTGGCGCGCGCGCTGGCGTATCTGCGGCGGGAGCAGGAGGCGGATGGAAGCTGGTACGGCCGGTGGGGCACTAACTATATTTATGGAACCTGGTCGGTGCTGTGCGCGCTGAACGCGGCGGCGGTCCCGCCTGATGATCCGGCGGTGGTGCGGGCCGTGGATTGGCTGGTCTCGGTGCAGCGGGAGGATGGCGGCTGGGGCGAGGACGAGGAAAGCTATGGCGACGCTCCGCATGGCCGGTACAAGGAAAGCACGCCGAGCCAGACCGCCTGGGCTTTGCTCGGTCTGATGGCGGCCGGGGCGGTGAATCATCCGGCTACGGCGCGCGGTATCGCCTGGCTGACGGCGGCGCAGAAGCCGGATGGGGAGTGGACCGAGGCGCCGTATACCGCGGTCGGCTTTCCGCGTGTGTTCTATCTGCGGTACCATGGGTATCGGCTGTATTTCCCGCTGCTGGCGCTGGCGCGGTACCGCAACCTGCGCCGCGGTAATACGAACCGGGTCGAGTTCGGATTCTGATCGGGTTCGTCACCGGCCTTGCGGCGGAGGCGCGGATCGCCGCGCGCTTCGGCGGGGCGGTTGCCATTGGCGGCGGGACTCCGGCGGGGGCGGAAGAGGCTGCTCTGCGGCTGGTGCGCGGCGGCGCGACGGCGCTGGTGAGTTTCGGGCTGGCTGGCGGGCTTGATCCGGCGTTGCGGCCGGGGTTGGTTATTGTGCCGGCTACGGTGGTTGCCGGTGGCAGGCGTTTCGCTGCTGATGCCGGGTTGGCGGCACGCTTCGGTGGTTTGACCGGACATTGCGTGCTGGCGGGGGATGCGGTTGCTGCGGATGCGGCGGCCAAGCGCGCGTTGTTCGCGACGACGGCCGCGCAGGCGATCGATCTGGAAAGCGGCGGTGTGGCTCGGGTGGCGGATTTGCATGGGCTGCCGTTCGCCGTGGTGCGCGCGATCTGCGATCCGGCGGAGCGGGATCTGCCTCCCGCCGCGCTGGTCGCTTTGGATCGGGCTGGGGCCATCGGGTTTCTGGCGGTGCTTCGGTCGGTGGCACGCCGGCCGGGTCAGATCCCGGGGCTGCTGGCGTTGGGGCGGGATGCGGCGCGGGCGCGGCGGGGGTTGCAGGGGGTGGTGTGCGGGTCGCCGTGAGACGTGGGTTGGGTGTAGATTGCGGGTGTGAGCTGCGCAATTATCCTGATTGGACCGAGGCGCGTTACGCCGTAACGGGTCGCGCGCCCTTCGCTCGATCCTGTGTGCGAACCGGCTAACCGCTTTTATGGTAAGTTGGGCCTAGGACCTTATAAAACCCACTTATGCGGATAAAACGCCGCAGTTCCGGCCCCGCTTCCTAGGGGTCACCAGGCCGTCTACACACCGAAGCCGAGCTGTAGCGTCTGATCCGTCTGCGTGTAGTGCGGACCGATAACATATTTTTCGTCGTTGAGGGCAGGGTTGGGCATTGAAGTGGTGAAGATGATTTGATGTTCCATCGTGGCGGCCTCTGATGCTTCAACCATAAGGCGCTGGAAGTTGTAGCTGCGGGCTTGCTCCATTCCTTTGTCCTCGATGTTGTCAAAGAGGGCAAAGCGAGGGTGATAGAATTGAAGGTCGGTTGTCGCCGCCAGCAGAAGCGAAAGGATGGCGGCGTTCTTCAAGACGACGTTGCTGCTCTCTGCGAAATTCAGCTCGCCATCGACCTTTATCGAGTTGTCGAGAAAGCTAAGGGACACGGACTCCGCATTTCTAAATTCGGCCTGGCGATTTAAGTCACTATGCAGAATATTTCGGGAGACGACCGATACCTTCGTCAGAGCTTCCGACTTTCGCCGTTGACTGGCTCGGCCCAGCGCCTCTTGGCGGCCCTTGAGTCGCGTGATCTCATCTTGCAATTTCCCCTTATCAACGCTGAGTTTTTCGATTTCCGACACGCGCTCACGGAGACGATCAAGCTCAACTTTTTCGCGATCAATCTGACCAATGCGCTGGTGGCGCTGTGCCACAAAACTTTCGCGCGGCGATGTGCTGAGTTCAAATTTTACTGTGAATTCTGACAGCTTCTCTTGATAATCACGGCGCGCCGTTCTCAGTTCTCGACCATCCTGGCCCAAGGTGTATTCCTTGCTGTCTAGCAACTGTCTGGACTCGCGGATTTGGATGTCCAGGTCGGTCTTGATCCGCAAATAACGTGAGCGTTCCTTTTCGGGGTCTGTAGCCGTTCCGCATACGACGCAATGATCCGCGCCCTTGTCACTTGAGAGCGGAGCTAAGCAAGCTGGGCAATGAGTAAAGTCTATGTTCCCGACTATATCTGCTGCGGCCTGAGCGCGCGGCAACTTATCGGATAGGTCCGCGAGATAATGTAGAAAACTCTTAAGTTCCGCGATTTCAAGCTCGGCGATCTGCGCGCGGTGCTCCGTTTGGGCAATTCGCGACCGTAGCTTCTGGAGCTGATCAACTGCTTCGGTGCGCCCCCTCAAAAATCCTTGCACCTGTCGATCGTCTACTAGGTCACTGACATTTGTAAGGTCCGTTATCAACCCATTATACTCTTCCGACAGTCGCGCCAAACGCGTATCGATGTCTTCGACACGGGCGATTGTTTGCTCGTTGGGGAGCGATGCTATTAGCATCGATAGCTCGCGGCTTTTTTCGTCGAATATCTTGCCCATTTCGCGTAGGCGCAGTTCTATTTCATATAGTTCGTAGCCGCTTATGCCGCACATTAGGTCGCCCACGGCTTCCCTTATTTCGCGCGGGTCGAAGTCTTCGTATCGGAAAAGGAAGCCTGCGGGGGTGCGCTGATCGGAATAGCACAACCGCAGTATCTGATGCATGGTGATATTCGAAGCACCTTGACTCTGCGCTTCAGGTATCCCTGCTGCCCGGAACATTATTTGCGTAAAGCTAAAGCTGCTGCTCGTTCTTCGGATGGGGAATCTCTCCCAGCCCTCTAATCCACGCCGCTCGGCCTCGGCGATTGGTCCATAAAATACTTCTATCGGGGTTTGCGATTTGCCGACGTCACGCCGGAGCACAAGCGTTCCCCCTTGCACAATCACCTCCGCCTGGACCTGATCGCAGGCCAAGGCGGCCTTCTTCCAATTCTCGAATTCGCCGCCCAGGACGTAGAAGATGAAATCGGCGATGGTCGATTTGCCAGATCCATTGTCACCGCGAATGATGTTCACTCCGGTGTGGAAACTCTGGTCGTAAACCGCCACTCCCCTTCGCACGACGCGCAGCCTTCGGAGCCAGAAGAAAGAGTGCGTCATGTTCCCACTCTCCTCAACCCTGTATTTCGGCGCAGCGAATCGATCTCTTCACCGCCTCGCGTGAAGGAGTTCGCGATAAAATCGCCGATACGCTTTTCCTCTGCGCTGAGAAGTGGGGCGAACTTTTCTGCAAAAAGGGCGAGGCCGGGCTGTGATGGCTGAACGATGCCTCGTTCTAGGCCCGACAAGTCAATGAGACCCTTCCCGATTAAGGTCTGGTAGGCGTGCCTTTGCACCTCGGCCATTTTTTGGAATAGAATCGGCGCCGATGGATAGCTCACAAACTCCTTTTCCGGGTGAGGGATCTCGAGCGAGTTGAACTGCCTGCGGACGTCGTTGGTCATGTGCGTCTTATGGAGAAGTGGCGGATTCGCGAGATAAAAGTCTGCCACATAGAGTCGCTCCTGTGAAGGGAGCGACGCCGAATCCCAAAGCAATAGCAGGCCAGCCATCCGACGCACTGCATCATATATGTCGAGTTGCGGATACCAGAGCCGACCAATCATCGTGGCCGGTCCCATTAGATGAAGCATTGCTCAGTCAGAAAATAGAGCGCCTGCAACACGATACTTGCACTTGGTCCGCCTTTACCCGCCGCCTTAGCTCCGGCAAGCGCGTCGATGACATGCGTTTGCAAGGCCTCTGCTATCTCGTCATCCGACGCGCCTCGACAGATTTTCGCGTTGTAAACGTGGGTTATGAACCGCTGCTCAACGCTCGCCAACGTTTCGTCGATTTGGCTCTTTGCCTCCGTATAGAGGCCCATTTTATAGTATCGCTGGGCAAATTTGTTCTGTAGGTCGTTGGCTTTTTGATATTCATGCTCACGCCCCGCATCGATGAGTTTTTGCAAAAGATCACGGCGGTCGGCGGCCGACTTTTCCGCATAATCGTCCGTGGCAAAAACGTCTTCTAAAATCAGATCCTGCGGACACGCTTTCAGCACTTCTCCAAGATGTCGAACGAGGGAGACGTAGATCAGTGAGGTGCGGCTTTCGGGTTTGCATATGGTGATGTGATCGGCATCTACTGGAATCGGGCGAAGCCCGGTAACGCCCGGATCAGCGCTCTCCTCGGAGACCACCAGAAACACGTTTTTTGTCTTGAATTTCTCAAAATAAGAGACCGTGGCAATTTTCCGACCTGCAACTAGCTCGCGGTAGGACTGGTTTAGGTTGGTCAAAGACCCGCCGTTATTCGACAAGAGGTCAACATGGACAGAGGCCAGGCGCGGAAGAAAAAACTTAACTACGGCCCCCAGGGCCGCTCCAGAATGTGGCGTCGCTAAAAAGGCGACCAGTCGAGTGCTCTCCACAACGCGCTTCCATGCAGCATCGGTGCACTCGTTAGATGCGCGCAGCACCTCCTTGGCAAGGATGCCCCCCAAACTGTGTGTTATGATCGCGATCGGACGCGCGCCGATCCCACGAGATACAAGCTGCTCCAACATGTTGTTGGCACGCTCGTGCAAGTTCATCTCCTGCTTGGCCCACTTTTGGAGGATGCTTGCCGGGTAGCCGAGCGTGTAGATCGAAATGTGAGGGAAGACCTCAAGCAGCCATTTCGGCCAATACTCTTTGGCGACTCCTGCAGCGGTCCATGTATCCTCAGGATCACCGGTCAAACCATGAATGAACAAAACGTCCAAGATGGGGTTGGTTGCGCCGCAGACCTTTCGAATGTTTTCTGTCATTGTGATGCCGGATGGTCCTCTTAGTAGGCGACCTTAAACGTTGAACTGTCCTCGGGCCGCGTGCACCGCAAATTGTAGATCCGGGTGGTGCTGATGTTGGCGTGACCGGGCCACTCCTGCACCTTGGCGATGTCGGCCTCGTGGTCGCGCGCTGCCGCTAGAATTGGCGTATATCCAAGCATCAAAGCCTCGAAATCGTGCTGTGCGAGACGTTGAAATCTTTGGCAATGTCTCGCATTGGCTCCCCCGTCTCGCGACGGCGTAGGGCCTCCTTCATCTGGTGCGGCGTCATCTTTGGCTTGCGTCCCATCTTCACCCCACGCGCTTTCGCCCGCGCTCGTCCTTCTCCGGTGCGCGTTCGTATCAGATCACGTTCGAATTCAGCAAGCCCCCCGAGCACGGTTAGCATCAGCCGGCCGTGCGGCGTCGTAGTGTCGGCCCATGTGTCGCCGAGGGATCGGAAGCCCGCCTGGTGCTCGGCGATCGTGGCGAGGGTATTCAGGAGATCCCGCGTCGATCGCGCCAGCCGATCGAGCCGCGTCACCATAAGCACGTCGCCCTCGTCCAGCTTGGCGATCGCCTTGCGAAGTTCGGCACGCTCGGTCTGCGGCGGCGCCGGTTTTCTGGACAGTCGGATAAGCTAAGGGCTGACCGGTCCAGAGAGGCACGAGACGTGGGTGTAAAGAGAAAGCAGCATAGCGCCGACTTCAAGGCGCGCGTGGCGATGGCGGCGCTCTCGGGCGAGAAGACCCTGGCCGAACTGTCGTCGGAGTTCGGGGTTCACCCCACGATGATCAGCACCTGGAAGCAGGAGCTGGCGAAACGCGCCAGCGAGTTGTTCGCGCGGGGCAACAAGGCGGCGGCCGACGATTCGCAAAAGGTGATCGACGACCTGCACCGCAAGATCGGCCAGTTGCAGGTCGAACGCGATTTTCTTGCCGGGCAGCCCGCCATCTCCCGTCTGCTGAGAGGCGGGCGATGATCGCGCCGAACGCGGGGCTGTCCGTCAACCGGCAATGCAGGCTGCTCGGGATCGCGCGCAGCAGCTTCTATTACCGGCCCCGGCCGATCTCGGCGGAGGAGCTCGACCTGCTGAACCGGCTCGACCGGATTTTCACCGAGCATCCGGTCTATGGCAGCCGGCGGCTACAGGTGGCGCTGGCGCGGGAAGGGATTTCCGTCGGCCGCCGGCGCATCCGGCGGCTGATGCGCAAGCTCGGGCTGTGCGCGGTCAGGCCGAAGCGCAACACCAGCAAGCCGCATCCGGAGCACAAGATTTACCCCTATCTGCTGCGCGGCAAGACGATCGATCAGCCGAACCAGGTGTGGGCGTCGGACATCACCTACTACCCCGTCACAGTGATTTTGACCGGTTGACCATGCCCCGGGTTCAGCTCGGGCAGGTCGGAGCGATCGAGCAGGACAGCGATGCTGCGGGCAACCCCCGGCTTGCGTGAGATCAGCCCGGCCTGCT
>Ga0326727_10004836_pt1 | contig 39566 bp, 29 predicted proteins | sample MB2enrmetagenome_FD_207643 | JGI IMG/M metagenome (GOLD analysis project Ga0326727, IMG submission 207643) | Lab enriched peat soil microbial communities from McLean, Ithaca, NY, United States - MB29MY | ecosystem: Environmental > Terrestrial > Soil > Wetlands > Peat | place: USA: New York...
TGGCCGGGCGGGTGAATAACACCGGCCTGATCGAAGTTCCCATGGGCATGAAGCTGCGCGACATCGTCTTCAATCTCGGCGGGGGCATCCCCGACGGCGGCAAGTTCAAAGCGGTGCAGACCGGCGGACCTTCCGGCGGCTGCATTCCCGAGCAGTTTCTGGACATGCCCGTCGACTACGAATCCCTGGCCAGTGCGGGTTCCATCATGGGCTCGGGGGGAATGATCATCATCGACGACAAAGCCTGCATGGTCGACGTGGCGAAGTTCTTCATGGACTTCTGCCGCTCCGAATCGTGCGGCAAATGCGTTCCCTGCCGCGTCGGCACGGTGCATGTTCACAACACCCTGACCAACATCACGGAAGGGAGAGGGACGCCGGGCGATCTGGATCAGTTGGCCAAACTCGGCGATATGGTCAAGCGCACGGCGCTCTGCGGACTCGGCCAGACCTCGCCCAACCCGGTGTTCAGCACGTTGCGCTATTTTCGCGAGGAATATCTGGCGCACATTGAAAAGCATCGCTGCCCAGCCGGCGTCTGCAAGGTCGCGCAAGCGCACACTGCGGCCGCTGAGGCGGGGAAATAAGGAGGATGGCGCATGGCAGATCGAAAACAGCAATATCAGATTAAGACGCTGAAAATCGACGGCCGCGAGCTGGGCGCTTCCGAGCACCAGACCATCCTCGAGGTCGCGCGAGAAAACGGCATCCATATCCCCACTCTCTGTCACCTGCAGGGGCTTTCGGAAATCGGCGCCTGCCGGCTGTGCCTGGTGGAAGTCAAAGGCAGCAACAAGCTGCTGCCGGCCTGTGTCACCCAGGTGCAGGAAGGGATGGAGATCACCGCTCACTCGCCCCAGTTGCACGAGTACCGCCGCATGGTGGTGGAGCTGCTCTTCACCGAGCGCAACCACACCTGTTCGGTATGCGTGTCGCAGGGCCACTGCGAACTGCAAGCCATGGCGCAGGAACTGGGAATTACCCACGTGGAATTTCCCTACCTGCACCCGAAGCTGGAGGTGGACGCATCCAGCCCGCGCTTCGTAGTGGATCACAACCGGTGCGTCCTCTGCGCCCGCTGTGTCCGCGTGTGCGACGAAATCGAAGGCGCGCATACCTGGGACATCACGGGCCGGGGCGCCAGTTGCCGCGTGATTACCGACCTGAAAGAACTCTGGGGAAAATCGGAAACCTGCACCGGTTGCGGTAAGTGCGTACAAGTTTGCCCGACCGGCGCGCTGGTGGAGAAGGGCCGGTCCGTGGCGGAGATGTTCAAACGGCAGGCTTTCTTGCCTTATTTGCGCCTGATGCGCGAGGAGGGACGGCGATGAGCAAAGCACGAGTCGCTACACTCTGGCTGGACGCCTGCTCGGGTTGCCATATGTCGCTCCTCGACATGGACGAGCGGCTGTTGGAAATCGTGGACAAGGTGGAGGTGGTTTACAGTCCTCTGGTCGACGCGCAGAAGTTTCCTGACAACGTCGATCTGACCCTGGTGGAAGGCGCCTTGGCCAGCGAGGAGGATATCGAGAAAATCCGCATGGTACGCAGCAAGACCAAGTTGCTGGTCTCGCTGGGCGACTGTGCCGTCACCGGCAATGTGCCCGCCATGCGGAATTCGTTCCCGCTCGACAGTGTTTTGCAGCGGGGCTACGTGGAGAACGCCAGCTACAACCCCGGAGTGCCTAAACAGGTGGTCCCGGTGCTGCAGCCCAAGGTGGTGCCGCTCCACGAAGTGGTGCCGGTGGATTTGTACCTCCCCGGCTGTCCTCCCGACGCGAACTTAATCCATTTTGTCTTGACTGAGGTGCTGGCCGGGCGCGTGCCCGACCTGGGCACCAAGTGCCGCTTTGGCGCATAGGAGAGCATGCGATGCAGACCATTACCATTGACGCGGTCACCCGCGTGGAAGGCCACGGCAAGGTCACGCTGCAGCTCGACGATCAGGGTCTCGTACGCGATGCGCACCTGCACGTAACCCAGTTTCGTGGGTTCGAGAAATTCTGTGAAGGGCGCCCCTTTTACGAGATGCCGGCCATTACCGCGCGCGTCTGCGGCATCTGTCCGGTCAGCCACCTGATTGCCTCGGCAAAAGCGTGTGATGCCATTTTGGCGGTGCGCATTCCCGAAACCGCGGAGAAGCTGCGCCGCATCATCCATCTGGCTCAGTTCGTGCAATCGCACGCGCTCAGCTTTTTCCACCTGTCGTCACCCGATTTCCTGCTGGGAATGGATGCCGACCCGGCCCAACGCAATATTTTCGGTGTCATCGAGGCCAACCCGGATCTGGCCCGTGCCGGCATCCGCCTGCGCCAATGGGGACAGGAGATTATCGAACTGCTCTGTGGCCGGCGCGTGCACGGAGCCTGGCTCGTGCCGGGCGGAGTCAGCGAACCTCTCACGGTCGAGAAACGGGACCAGATTCTGGCCGGAGTACCCGAGGCCCTCGCTACCGCCACCAAAGCTTTGGGCTTGTTCAAGAGCATCCTGGAGAAATTCCGCGAGGAGATCCGCACCTTCGCGAATTTCCCCTCGCTGTTCATGGCCTTGGCGCGGAGCGACGGGAATCTCTGTTTGTATGGTTCACGGCACCATGCCGAAGGGTGGTTGCGTTTCTGCGGCCCCGACGGCCAGATTGTCATGGACCATATCGAACCCGAGCACTATTCCGAATACATCGGGGAGGCGGTCGATCCCAGCAGCTACATGAAAGTGCCGTACTACAAGCCTATGGGCTACCCGGCGGGCATTTACCGCGTCGGACCCATGGCGCGCCTGAATTTGGCGCGGCAGTGCGGCACCCCTCTGGCTGACCAGGAGTTGGCGGAATTCCGCGAGCTGGAACCCCGCACCGTCCTGAGTTCGTTCTACAATCACTATGCGCGGCTGATCGAATTGCTTTTCTCGATCGAGCGCATCGAGTATTTGTTGAACGACCCGCAGATTCTGGATCAGCACGTGCGCGCCCATGCGGGCCCCAACCAGGGCGAAGGCGTCGGCATCATCGAGGCTCCGCGCGGCACGCTGATCCATCATTACAAGATCAACGAATACGGCCTCATTACCTGGGCGAACCTGATCGTAGCCACGGCCCACAACACGATGGCCATGAATCGCGGCTTGCTCCAGGTAGCGCGGCATTTCATGAATGGACGTCCCATTTCCGAGGGCATGCTCAACCGGGTCGAGGCGGTGATTCGCGCCTTCGATCCCTGCTTGAGTTGCGCAACGCATGCGGCGGGAACCATGCCGCTGGTCATTGAAGTACTTGGCCCGGACGGCTCTATTCGCGAGCGGATCGCCAGGAAATAGTCGAGGAAGTTATGGAACAGATGTTGGTAATTGGATTCGGCAATCCTTATCGCGGAGACGACGGTGTGGGGTTTCAGGCTGCCGAGCAGTTTGAAACCCTCAACCGCGACCCCGCTGTTACGGTCTTGGCCAGGCAGGAATTACAGCCTGAACTGGCTGAGGTCGTCTCCAAGGTCGACTTTGTGGTTTTTGTAGACGCGGCGACGCCGGGAACTAACGCTCCCGGCGCCGTGCAGGCGCGCGAGCTGGCGCCCAAGGCGCGGGATACCGGCCTGTTCTCTCACGAACTGACGCCGGAGACCCTGCTGGCGGCGGCCAAGGTCCTCTACGGGCGGTGCCCGCAAGGCATGTTGGTCTCGATTACGGGGGAGAACTTCGGGATCAGCAGCCAGCTGTCGCCGGCGGTCTCCGCCGCGCTGCCCAACGTGTTCGCCCGCATCCGCGAGCTCCTTGCCTCAGCCAAGGGCCGGGAATTAGCCATGGCACAAGGAGCAGGCCGCTAGCAAGGTCCGCTGAGATTAATTGGATCCCGATGGACAGACGAATAGTCCGCCCATCGGGGTTTTCTCTTTATGACAAGCTGATCACGGGGTGCCCCACCCTCCGCCCTGGTTTTTTGGGCGGTGGGTGGGAAAGGTAGAACTGGGGGTAGCCCAACCCTCATCGCGCCTGCCGTTCTAGGCGAATCAAAAATTTTGGGCCGGCCCACTACTTAGGATCCCACCCTCCGCCCAACCCCGGGGCGGAGGGTGGGGCACCCTTGAATCGGGAGAACCCAGAGGCTTACCCCTTCCGCATCTGATCCACCATCTCCCTGAACTTTTTCACGTTATCCTCACCGGCAAAGGCCGCCACTCGTTTGTAGGCCGGCTCCATTCTGGCCCGGAAGGGCGCCAGATCCGGGCGAGTCACTGCCATGCCCAGGCCTTGCATCTTCTTGACCTGATCCACTTCCTCATCGGCAATCAGCTTGCGCATGAGGTCGCCTGCGGAAATGCTCTCTTCGCGGAAGATCGTTTGCTGCGCCGGGGTCAGCTTCTTCCACGTGTTGGCGCTGACCGTATGGATCATGTTGTTGTACACGTGTTGCGTGATGGCGAGGTGCTTCTGCACCTCATAGAATTTTTGAGTGTAAGTGACCGCGATGGGGTTCTCCTGGGCGTCCACCACCTTCTGAGCGAGGGCGAGATAGAGCTCCGCGAACGAGATGGCCTGTACCACGCCGCCCAGTGCTTCCATCGCTGCCTGGATTTGAATCTCCGGCGGGGTGCGGATCTTCAAGCCCTTCACGTCGTCGGGCGTGTGGATCGGGCGCTGGCTGTTCGTCAGGTCGCGGAAGCCATACTCCCAGTTCCGCAACATAATGAAGCCTTGCTTCTCGGCTAGCGGGGCCAGCCATTGCATGGCTGGACCGTCCAAAACGCGGAAGACATGGGCTGGACTGTCGAAGGCGAAGGGAAGCATCACCGTGGCAAAGGCCTTCTCATAGTTCTGGAGCTGCCCCTGCGTCGGTAGCCCCATGTCGATGGTGCCGAGCTTGATCTGCTGGGCTTGCGCGGGAGGGTCGCCCAGTTGATTGTTTGGGAAGATCCGTATCTTGATGGTGCCGCCCGTGCGGCTCTCAACCCGGCGGGCGAACTGCATGGCCGCAATATTGGAGGGATGGTCCTCCGCCCCATAGTGGGCGAAGCGGAGCGTCAGCGGGGCCGCCGCCGCACGCGTGACGTAGGGCGCCGCCAAAGCGAATCCGGCGGCCCCCAGGCTGTTCTTGAGAAATCTTCTACGATTCATGCGCCTCCTTTGTGATGATTCAGACTGCAGCTATCCAACTCGCGTCGCTGGCCCAAGTTTTCAGGTCCTCCAGCGTCGCTATTACATGGCCGGGTCCCCGGCGGGATTTCCGCCCGCCACTTATCGTCCAAAGCCAAAATGGTGCGGTAGAAACAGTGTGAACCATGGCACGAATGCCACAATGAGCAGGCCGATGACAATCACGATCAAATAGGGCACCATGGCACGCGAGGCCTCTTCGATCCCGGTCTTCATAACGGCGCAGCAGACATAGAAACCTACCCCGGCCAACGGCATGAATCCGCCGATTCCCATGGCGATGATCAGCACCAGGGCGTAGTGCAGTTCGCTCACCCCAAGCTTCCCGGCGATGGGAAGCAGGAGGGGCGCCAGGACGTTAAGCGAGGGCAGTCCCTCCAGGAGCACGCCGGCCCCAACCAGGAGCAGGATGGAAGCGACCATGAAGATATTCGTGCTGTTCTGCATGCCGTGCAGCAGGGCAACGAGACGCTGCGGCACGTACGCCACGGTGAGGGTCCACGAGAACCCCGCGGAAGCCGCAAAGATGAAGAGCAGCAGGCCGGTAAGCGAGGCAGTGTCCAGCACCGTCCGCATGAAGGTCTGCCAGTTCATGGCGCGATAGACCCCCATAGCCAGCACCAGGCCGTAGAGCACGGCGAAGGTCGCCACCTCCGTTGGAGTGGCGATTCCCGCCAGGATGCCGACTAGCAGAATCACCGGCATCAGGAGCGCGGGCACCGCAATCAGGGCCGCCCGCAGCATCGATCCGACCGGAGCACGCGGCGTGCGCGGCGTCCTGGCCCGGCACGCTCGGACATAGATCAGCACCATGAGGCACACGGCCATCACCGCCGCAGGGATCACGCCACCGATAAACAGGCCGGCCATCGACAACTGGGTGATCGAGCCGATGATGAGCATGGCAATGCTGGGCGGTACCGTTTCTCCCATAATGGCCGAGGCGGCCAGCACCGCCGCGCCCTCGCCCGCGCCATGGCGATCGCGCAACCGGTCCCGCATCACGGTTCCGACCGCCGCCACGTCGGCGGGTTTGGAGCCGGAGAGACCGGAAACGATGTACATGCTGACCACCGACACCTGCAGCAGCCCTCCGCGCAGATGGCCCACCACCGTTTCGACGAAACGGACCAGGCGCAGGCTGATGCCTCCCCGTTCCATAATCAGCCCGGCGAAGATGAAGAAGGGCACCGCCAGGAGAATGTAGTTCCCGGTCCCGTTCACCATGCTCTGCGGCAGCGCGACCAGCGAGGGAGCATCGGTGACCCACAGATAAGCCGCCGTAGCCATCAGCAGCACAAACCCTACCGGTACGCCCGCCAAAATTGCCAGGATGAAAAGGGTTACGGTGGCGATGATGGCATTGTCGCCGGCAAACCACGGCAGCCAGAGGCCGCGAGTGGCGGTCACTCCCGCCATCGCCACCATGAAAACGCCTGCCACCACCCAAGCCCGGCGCCCGTGCTCGCGGCGGAGGTGATTGATCGCATAGAGGGCGAGCAGCGCCAAGCCCGCGGTTAGCGGCATGGCAATGGTGGCCGCGGGAAGCTGGAAGATCGGAGTGCGCTCGCTCCAGCTCGACTCGATGTAGTCCAAGGAGGCTACACCCGCCACCAGCGAGATGAAGAGCGCCAGGATATCGGCGAGCGTGAAGCATGCCCGCTGCATTCCCTGGGGACACCGATTGAGCAGTGCGCGCACAAAAGCGTGCTCCCGCCGCCGGTAGGCAACCGCGCCGCCGATGAAGGCGATGATCGACAGCACAAAGCGCGCCACCTCGTCCGCCCACAGGAACGAGGTGGTGAAGAAGATGCGCGCCAGCACGTTGGCGAACACGATCGCCAGTTCGCCCAGCACCGCTACCACCAGGAGACTGTCAGCGCAGGTGTCGATCACCCGGAGAACGACCGCGCCTGCCCGCGGAGCCTCGGGCTGGATAGCGGCAGTCGCCTCGTTCTCCTTGACTGTCTCATCTCGCATGCGTTCCCCCCTCGATGACCGCACGGCAAGCAGCTCCCCGGTTAGTAGCTGAACTTGCGTACTTCCTGCCGGTCGAAGAGCGGCAAGAGCGTCCCCGACCAGGGGGTAAAGCGGGCGAATGCTTCGGCATACTTAATGCCCTGGTTGCCGGTGAAACTGCGAATCTGAGCGGCCCGAAATTCGGCCAATTGCCGATAGCGCACTTCCATGAACATCTGTGACTTCAACTGCCGCATGCATTCCGTCTTTTGTTCAAAGGTGTCGGTTATGTCGACATAGTAGGTGGGGATGAAGCGGCTGTGTTCGGAAAGCGGCAGGCTGCCTTCCATGTAATAGACGTCGGGGAAATGCAGTTGTTCCTCTCCGGGATGAATGCCGGGAACCTTGGCCATGCGGGAAGCCTTGATGCACGCGTCTCCGATGATGGCATGGTCGGTGTTGTAAGGATCATGCGTCCAGTGGATGAGCAGCAAATCGGGCCGGAACTCGCGCATGGCCGTCACCAGCCGCTCCAGCCGCGCCGCCGTCACCTCGCACGGGTGATCGCCGAAGTTCAGGAATTCGATCTCCGCGCCGAGCGCTTTGGCCGCATTGGTTGCTTCCGTGCAGCGTATGGCCTTCACTCCCTCGGCATCGATGCCGGGATTGTTGAGCCAGCTATCCGCAGATTCGCCGCGCTCCCCGTAGCTCCAGCAAACCACCTTCACGGCACATTTCCGGTTGGCATAATGCGCCAGAGTCCCGGCACATCGGGCGGCAAAGTCGGCGGCGTGTGCGCCGACGCACATAACCCTCGGCTGACCGTTGACCATTTCTTCTCTCCTTTTCCCCCGGGAACGGCGCGTTCCCCGGCTTGTGGAATGAACCTGCTATCGCCATCAGGTGTTCAGAATGTCTTTCTCGATTTCGGAAAGATGCTTCAGCATTATCCTTTCGGCCTGTTTCGCATCCTTGCTCTTGAGCGCCTGCACCATGACCACGTGGTCGTGGTGGTATTTCTCGAACCTTCCGGGAATTTCCAGGCTCTTGCCTTTGAGATTGTTCCAAAGCGACCGGCCCATGCGGTCCATAATCCAGCCGAGAAATTGATAGAGCACGATGTTGCGGGAAGCTTTCGCGATCACCAGGTGAAGCTGCCTTCCCGGATCCGGCGAGTACACGCCGGCGGCCCGGTTGGCTTTCATCGTGCGGAGGAGTTTGTCCAGTTCGGTGATTTCGCCGGCAACGATTCGCTTGGCGGCCAGGGCCGCCGCCCGGGGCTCGATGATTTTCCTGGCCTCCAGCAGCTCAAAAGGACTGTCTTCTTCGGAAAGGGCAGCGGCCTGTCCGTTCAGGTTGAGCGGCGCATCGGCGCGGACGAAGGCGCCTTTCCCCGGCTTTACCTCCACCAGCCGCATCACTTCCAGGGCGCTGAAGGCCTCGCGCAGGCATTGCCGTCCCGTGCCCAGTTCGCGGGAGAGCTTTCGTTCCGCCGGAAGCTTCTCGCCGGGCACAATGCTTCCCTTGCGGATCAGAGTGACGATCTGGTCCACGATCTCGAGGTAGGTCTTCGTCTGCTTGACGGTAGTAAAACGCTTATCGATCACGGTCATCTGGTCCGGTCCTCGACCGAAATCAACGAGGCGCTAAGGCGCCCAAGGTTTCACCTATCCTGGCCGGCTGGTCGCACCAGCGTACCACAGAGAGACAGGCGAAGAACCACAAAATTGCAGCAGTTTAAGGAGGCGCGAAAGGAAGGTGCCGGAGTCATTCACCACAAAGGACACGAAGGACACAAGGGGGCGCAGAACCGAGGGAAGGTCTCTTTTGTTCGTTTTTCTCCTTCGTGTACTTTGTGTCCTTTGTGGTAAAGAGGTTTTTTCAAATCTGCATCAAGCGGATCGGTTTCTTCTCCAGCCAGGCCGCAATGCACTCTACCGTCTCGTGATAGTACTGTTTGTAGCTTTCCTGCGTTACGTATCCTATGTGTGGGGTAGCCAACACATTATCCAGCGACCGGAACGGATGATCTGCGGGCAGGGGCTCGGTCCCGAAGACGTCCAAGGCGGCGCCGGCAATTGCCTTCCTCCGGAGCAGGTCGATCAGTGCGGCTTCATCCGCCAGGGGACCGCGCGAGGTGTTCACGAACAAGGCGGTCGGTTTCATCAGCGCCAGCTCGCGCGCGCCGATAATGCCCCGGGTACGTTCGCTCAGGACCAGGTGGACAGTTACGATGTCCGCCTCGCGAAAGAGCTGCTCTTTGGCGACCAGGCGCGCGCCGTGCGCTTTCGCCTTTTCCTCCGTCATATTGGTGCTCCAGGCGATCAACTCCATCCCGAAGGCTTGCGCATAGCGGGCGACGGCTGCGCCGAGTTTGCCCAGGCCGACAATGCCCAATGTTTTGCCTTCCAATGCGCGGCCGATCGTGGTCTGCCATCCACCGGCGCGGATGTTTGCCTGCTCCTCGGGGATATGGCGCATGGCAGCCATGATGAGCGCCCACGTCAACTCGGCGGCGTTGAAACCGCCGGAGTGGGTGCCGCATACCGTGATCCCAAGTTCCTTGGCGGCCGCAAGATCGATGGACGCATTGCGCATGCCGGTGGAAACGATCAGCTTCAGTTGCGGCAGGCGTTGCAGTAACGCTCGCGGCAGCGGAGTCCGCTCGCGCATCACGCAAAGCACGTCAAACGGCGCCAGCCGCCGGGCCAGCGGTTCCGCATCGGAGAGATGGTCGCCAAAGACCGTTACCTCCGCCTTATCCGCAAGCACGGACCAGTCGGCCATTGGCAGTGCAACCGCCTGATAATCGTCGAGAACTGCTATTCTTACTTTTGGCATAAGAAAACACCTTTACCACAAAGAACACAAAGTACACGAAGGAAAAAACAAGAACAGTATGAACTTCTTTAACACAGAGGACGCAGGGGACGTGGAGGGAAAAAACGAACAAAAGACTTTTTGGCGTTTTTCGGCGTGCCTTTGTGTCCTTCGTGTCCTTTGTGGTAAATGGGTTCTTGTGGTGAATTAGATTAGGGAATCTGATTCATTTCATCGGATCAAACGATTGGACAGCTCGAGTAGCAGCTTCGTATGCTTCCTCCGTTTACCGTCTAAGCTGAATCAATATCGGCCCACCCGAAAGACATTGCCGACTGCCATAAGTGAGGATATGCGATGAGCACAGCGATACAGACGACGACCGCGCCAATCACGATGCATGAAACCATGGAATGGAGATCGGGCAAGGTAACCGCCATTGGCTCCACCGACCGGGTGAAGCGCCTGAATGCGCAGTTTCATACCGCCCGGCCCTCCATCTGCCTGGAAGGGATCAGGGCCTACACCAAAGTCTACAAGGAAACCGAAGGGGAACCGGAAGTCCTGCGGCGCGGCCTGGGAATTCGCGAAGTGCTGGCGACCATGCCTCCGGTGATCATGCCCGACGAGCTGATCGTGGGCCAGCCAGCCAGCAAATTGCGCGGCATGACGATCCGGCCACCGATGACCGGCTGGCTGCAGAATCCGATTGAGATCGAAACTTTTAATACCCGGGAATACGACCCGTGGCAGATTACCGACGCGCAAAAGAAGGAACTGCGGGAGGAAGTGCTTCCCTACTGGAAGAATAAGAGCGTTCGCGAGCGCTGGTTCAAGCAGGCCAAAGAAGTTCTCCCCGACGCCTTGTGGATCCTTACCGAAACCACGGTCGCCGATATGCGGAATTTTCTGCACGCCCCCGGCTCCCACATCAGCCCTCCCCACGAGTTCATCCTCAAGCACGGATACAAAGCCTACGAGGAGCGGATTACGGAAAAACTGGCCGCGCTGCCGGACGACGAATTCGAAAAGAAATTGTTCTACCGGGCCATGCTGGCGGCCATTGACGGCATAAAGCAGTGGAGCCGGAACTATCAAAAGAAAGCTTTGGAGCTGGCGGAAGCGGAAAAGGACCCGGTCCGCGCGGCCGAATTAAGGACCATCGCGGAGATCACCGGCCGGGTCCCCTACGAACCGGCGCGGAACTTCCATGAAGCGTTGCAATCGATGTTCTTCGCCCATTCTTTCCTGTGGATGGAAGGAACCGGAGTGGGATTCAACCTGGGCAGGGCGGATCGCTTCCTCCTTCCCTACTACGAAAAGGACCTTGCCGACGGCACCCTCACCAAGGAAAAGGCGCTGGAACTGATCGAATGCCTGTGGATCAAGCTCACCGGTATTCACGGCATCAGGTCTCACCGGCACTCGAAGTTCTCCCCCGGCTATTTCCCCTTCCAGCAAGTGCACGTCGGGGGTATCGGAAAAGACCTCAAGTATTACACCAATTCGCTTACTTACCTGTTTATCGACGCCCTGTTGAGTGTCCGCACGACGCAGCCGACGCTCTGCATACTGTGGCATAAAGATATGCCCTGGAAGCTGAAGGCCCGGACAGCGGAGCTGGTAGGCGCCGGCATGGGCCACCCGTCGATCTTCAACTATGAGCAGTTGGTCAACATGCGGATGAATGCGGAGCCGGGCGAGAGGTGGGAAGACCTGATCTGGGACGCCAAGCCCATCGGGTGCGTGGAAACCCAGGGCGCCGGCTGCCGTCAATTCGGCCATACCGACGCCGCCCAGCTCAACGGCGGATCAATGATCGAGTTGGTTTTCACCCGGGGCGTCAAGCGGGTGGGCCTGCGCCAGGGCGCGAAGGTTGGTTTGGATACCGGCGACCCGACGCAGTTCAAGACCTTTGACGAATTCAAATCGGCCGTCAAGAAGCAGGTGGAATACCTCATCGATACGACGGTCCGCGGGCTGTGGATGGCGGAGAAGATCATTGCCCAATACAACGAATTGATCCTCCAGTCCATTTTTACCGACGACTGCATCGAGCGCGGCAAGGGTGCCGCGGCCGGAGGTGCGGTCTATGGAGTTGGCCCCTACATCACTCTCATCGGCCTGGCCGATGTCGCCAACAGCCTGGCTTCGGTAAAACAGTGCGTTTTCGACGAGAAAACCGTCGCCATGCAGGATCTGGTCCAGGCTCTGGCCGCCGACTTCAAGGGCTATGAGGCGATCTACAAGAAGTTGATGAAGGCGGCAAAATACGGAAACGATAATGAGTATGCGGACGACCTCGCCAAAGAGATGGCGCTGCATTTTGCCACCACCGTGAGGAAGTACAAGAACCAGCGGGGAGGAACGATCGACCCCGCCGTGGTTCCCACCATTCAAAATGTCCCCTACGGTGCCGAAGTAGGCGCGTTGCCTTCCCCGCGGCTGGCAACCACTCCCTTGGCAGACGGAGTATCGCCGCAGCAAGGGACCGATTTGAATGGACCTACCGCAGTCGTCAAGTCGGTGGCCAGCCTGCCGCATGCGGCCTATACGGGAGGAACGCTCACCAACCTCTGGGTCAGCGGCGATTCGCTCAAGACGGAATCCGGTATCACCAAGTTCGTGAACCTGATCGACACTTACGTTTACAACGGCGGATACCACTTGCAGGTCAACAGCATCGACAAGAAGACCCTGCAGGACGCCCAGGCTCATCCGGAGGCGTATCCCACGCTGATGGTCCGAGTGGCCGGCTACAGCGCTTATTTCGTGGATCTGACCAGAACCTCGCAAAACGACGTTATTGCCAGAACGGAACACGTACTGTAGAAGACAGTTCTCGGGTCTCAGTTCCCGGTTTTCAGCGCCCCCTCTGAGAACTGGGAACCGGGAACTGAGAACCGAGAACCGAGAACTAAAAACTGGAGAAAATGATGCAGTCGGTTGAGTTCCCCTATGGGGAGGGATTTGTCACCCTGACCTTGGCGCATGATGCCGATGTTCTTTTGCCCAGATCGATTCCCGCGGTAGCAGATGAACTTGCGGCCATGCGCGAGGCCTTATCCAAGCCCATAGGCAGCCCGCGGTTGCGGGAACTCGCCAGAGGTAAGACCACAGTCGCGGTGGTCATTAACGATATCACCCGCCCTTCTCCCACCGAAGCGATGCTCACCGTTATCGTCGAGGAACTTGCCGCGGCAGGCGTGGCGCAGGACCAGATCAACGTTATTGTCGCCACGGGAAACCATTTGCCGCCCACCGAGGAGGAATTGCGCAAAATGATGGGCGGGTGGCGCTCCCAACTGAAGCTCACCGCCCATGACTGCCATGACAAGAATTCGTTGGCTTACATGGGCAAGACGAAGAGGGGGATGCCCGTCCACGTGAACAAGGTCTATGCGGCGGCTGCACTCAAGATTTTGACGGGCGTGATCGCACCGCATCAATCAGCGGGATTCGGCGGAGGACGGAAGGCAGTCGTGCCTGGCATTGCTGGACTGGAAACCCTGCGGACGCATCACTCATTTCCCATCCGGCCGGCTGGTCCGATACTTGGCATTCTGGAGAACAATACTTTTCACCAGGAGGCGGTCGCCGGCGCTCGCCAGGCTGGAGTGGATTTCATTCTGAATGTGGTGAAGAATCATCGCGGCCAGGTGGTGCAGGCCGTAGCCGGCGATCTGGAAGCGGCGCACCTGCATGGCGTTGCCGTCTGCGAACAATCGTGGGTACAAAAATTCACTAAGGCATACGATATCGTCTTCGTCAGTCCCGGGCGGTATCCCAAAGACATCGACCTCCATCAGGCGCAGAAGGGAGTTGCCGTCGCCGAGCAGATTACCAAGCCCGGCGGAATCATTGTCTTGATTGCGGAATGCCGCAATGGAATCGGCAAGTTTGGAAAAGTGTTGAAGAACGCCGACAGCGTGGACACGGTGATCCGCGAATTTTACGAACAGGGCTTCACGCCCGACCAGAACTCAAAAGCCTACATGTTCGCCCGGTGTTGCAAGAATCATCGCCTCTGGGTGGTGGCTTCCGGCATTGCCCCCGCTGAATTGTCGGAAATGTTTATGACCGGATTTACTTCCCTGCCCGAAGCGGCAGACGCCGCTTTACGCAGCTACGACCATCCTTCCATTCTTTGCGTTCCCTATGCCGGCGACTGCATCCCGGTTTTGACGGCCGGCGTGAGTGCGTAGAGAGTTCCCAGTTCTCGGTTCTCAGTGGGCCGCCGGCCCAGCCAACGCTGGGAATCTGGTTTCTAGCTTTTCGTTGACGCCGCGCGAGCCTGGGTCGTGCAAAACGTCAGCAACGACCCGACGGTCGGCATCTTCTCCAGCTCCCACACAGCACTGATCAGGGCTTCCTGTTGCTTTTCCGGCACCAGCCCCTCGGCCGAAAGCCTCAGTTTGTTCTCCACATCTTCTTTGGTGACCGGAATTTCCTGGTCGCCTCTGGGCAACTTGACCGCGACTTCTTTGCTCTTGCCGTCTTTCAGTACCACCTGGACCCTGGCGCCTCGCATCTTCGCCGCTCGGTTTTCCAGCGCCGGATCGGGGACAATGGTGATCTTGCGCACCAACTCCCGGACCTTACTGTCGAAGCTATACTCGACCTCAAGATCGCTCAGGGTAAATCTGCCCTTCAGCAGGCCGGTAGCGACGGCATACGGCAGGCTGAATTTGGCCTCGTCTATGGAAGCAGGTTCGAAAATCGTCCCGGTCACCGCAATGGCGGCAGGATAGGCTTGAACCGTGATCTTATCGATCGATTCAAACTTGCCAAAGCCGGCGTTGCGCAACTGGATCGCGGCGTCGATCGCGGCGTGACAGTGCCGGCAGGCCGGATACAACTTCACATAGCAGGCGGTGATCTCGAATCGCCGCCCCAGTTCATTCTTCAAGACTTCAACATCGAAGGCATCGGTAAAGGCCTTGATGAAGCCCTTGGTTCCCTCCAGGGCTTCGCAGGGCCCTGCTATCCCCAATTGCGCCATGCGGCCGGCAAGCACGCCCGCGTAAGCGGCTTTGGCGGGACTGAGCGGTTTGGCCGATTGCGCACTCTCGCTTACCTCATGCAATCCGCCTGCCTGAATCGCCGCCAGACTGAGGGCGTTGTAAACTCCGCTGAAGTCGAGTTTCAGCACCTTGGCTGCAGCGGCTCCGGCAGCCAGGGTTCCAACCGTTCCCGTGGAATGAAAGCCGCGATTGAAATGCGATGGATTCGCCGCCGTGGAGAAACGCACGAGAACGTCATACCCGGCTACGATGGACAGGATCACATCCTTGCCGCTGATGCGTTCGGCTTCCCCGAGCGCAAAGGCGGGAGGAATCACGACAATGCCCGGGTGTGCCTGGGCCGTACGGTGTCCGTCGTCTATATCGGCGCCATGTCCGTAGGCGGAGTTCAAAAATGCTGCACTGGGCGCCGGCAACTGCAGATCGCTAAATAAGACGCGACTCTCTTTGGCGCCCCCCATGGCCTGATACATGCAAGTGACTTTGTCGCTGAAGGTCCGATTCAGCCTGTACCCGGCCATGGCCGAAGCCAGATAGTCAAGCACCCGCAGCTTCGCTGCTTCCACAACTTCCGGCGGCAGAGATGCCCATTCGAGGTTGTGGACATATTTGGCCAGCAGTTCAGTTATTCCTTTGGACATTAGCTTTTCCCCTAAAGTATTCGCATTGCGCGGCCCGGTCGGGTCTTTCTCTGCCTTACGCGATTCCCAAACGTTTCTTTACGTACGGGGCCAACCCGCCAACATCGATAATCTGCTGCAGAAAGGGCGGGATCGGACTAAATCGGTACGTTTGCTGCTGCGTCAGGTTCCGGATGGTTCCCGCGGCGGCATCCACTTCCAGCAAATTCCCCGCGCCTGTCCCGGCCGCGGCTGCGGGAGACTCCAGAACAAGCAGCCCTACGTTGATCGCATTGCGATAAAAAATACGGGCGAAGGAGTGGGCAATCACGACTTTCACGCCCGTCATTTTGATCGAAATGGGCGCGGCCTCGCGCGAAGAGCCGCAACCGAAATTCCTTCCGCCCACCACGATGTCGCCGGCCTGCACCTGCGAGGCGAAACTTGGGTTCAGGTCGGCAAAGCAATTGGCCTTCAGCTTTTCGGGTTGTTTGTTCCAGTTCGCCAGGAACCTTCCCGGAATGATCGCATCCGTATCGACGTCGTCCCCGAACTTCCATGCTTTGCCGGCCATTTAGCTCACCTGCCTGGGATCGATGATGTAGCCCGCCACGGCGGAAGCCGCCGCCGTGTACGGGGAGGACAGATACACCTTGCTGTTCTTGTGGCCCATGCGGCTGGCAAAATTGCGGTTGGTGGTTGAGATCGCCACTTCTCCCTCGGCCAACAGGCCCATGTGGCCGCCCAGACACGGGCCGCAGATCGGGGGAGAGATCATGGCGCCCGCTTCCACAAAGATCTCCAGCAATCCTTCACGCATCGCCTGGAGGTAAATCTGTTGCGTCGCCGGAAACACCAGCAGGCGGACACCGCGCGCGGCGCTCTTTCCTTTCAACACCTGGGCGGCGGCGCGAAGATCGGTAATCCGTCCGTTCGTACAGCTCCCAATCAGCACTTGGTCGACTTTGACATTCTTTATGTCACTTGCCGGAGCGACATTGGAGGGCAAAAAAGGCTGCGCCACCAACGGCGCCAGGCTCGAGGCATCCCACCGGTACTCCGCCTCGTAGGCAGCGTCCGGATCGCTACTGAAGGCGAGAAAGGGTTCCTGTGTCCGGCCCGCAAGATATTGGCAGGTAATCTCGTCGGGCGCGATGATGCCGTTCTTCGCTCCGGCTTCAATGGCCATGTTGCAGATCGTGAAACGCTCATCGATGGACAATTTCTGGATTGTCCCGCCGGTGAACTCCATCGCCCGGTAAAGCGCGCCATCCACGCCAATCTGACCAATGGTGTGCAGGATCAGATCTTTGCCGGTAACCATTGGCGGTAATTCGCCGTCGAAAACAAACTTCAAAGACGCGGGCACCTTCAGCCACAGCTCTCCTAATGCCATGGCGGCGGCGACATCGGTGGCGCCCAGTCCGGTGGAAAAGGCCGCCAAGGCACCACACGTACAGGTATGCGAATCGCTGCCGACGATCACCATGCCCGGACGGACCAGCCCCGCCTCGGGAAAAATAGCGTGGCAGATTCCGCCCCGTCCCTGCGGAAACCAATGGTCGATCTCGTACTTCTTTATATAAGCGCCCAGATCCTTGAGCTGGGCGGCGGCTTCCAAGGTCGGACTGGGAACGAAATGGTCGACCGTAAAATAGACCTTACCGCGGTCGAATACCCGCTCGACCTTCATCTTCTCCAGCTCGCGGAAGGCCGCGGTGGTAATGTCGTGCCCAATCACCGCATCGACCTTGGCGGTGATGATCTCCCCCGGCGCCACGCTTTGCGCGCCGGCGGCATGAGCTAGGATTTTTTCCGTGATTGTCGATCCCAAAGCGATCCCTCTATCCGCTGATCGGTCCTGGCATGTCACTAAGAACGTGCCGAGGCCGCGCGAGCTGATCGCGCGTCCAAGCCGTCGATGGCCTCGATTGCCGCACGCGTGGCGTGCAGTATCTTCCCCGGAGAGGCACAATCTCCTATCGCCACTACCTCCAATCCGGACCTTTGCAGCGCCTCCGTAAGGAATGGCTGGGGCGCATAGCCGGTGGCGCTCACTACCGTGTCGTAGGGAAGCGCAAATGTCCGGTTCTTAAACTTGATCGTAAGCGCCTGCTCGTCGGCGCCGGTAATCGTGCTGCTAAGGTAGATCCACACGCCCAGATCACAAAGCCTTTGAATCACTCCGCGCTTGTTGGGAAATTCATAGCCGATCAGGATATCGTCCAGCATTTCTACGATCGAAACCTCCTTGCCGCGCGACGCCAGCGCCTCAGCCAGTTCCGCTCCTACCATGCCTCCGCCGATGACCACTACCCGCTTTCCTAAGGCGTCCAGATTATTCATGGCGGCTTCGGCCGAGAGACATTTTTGCAGCCCCGGGATATCAATCGTCTTCTCCACCGCGCCGGTCGCTACGATCACCAGATCCGGACGGTCCAGTTGCGAAGCTTCCGTTATCTCCTTGCCGCAGATGATTTCAACGCCCGCTTCGCGAGCCTTGCCCTCAAGGTAGGGGATGAGGCGCAACAGGACCTGTTTGCCCTCGACGAGGCTACCCGCCCGTTTCAACTTGCCGCCGATAGCGGGAGCGCGTTCGTACAGCTTGACCGAATGTCCCCGGGCGGCGGCCTCGGTTGCGGCCGTGAGTCCGGCCGGCCCAGCACCGATCACGGCGATGCACTTCGCTGGACCCGTTCTGGGATAGCCCTCCGAATCGGTTTGTAGAACCATCGCATCGCGGCCAATAAATGGATTGACCATGCATACCAGCCCTTCCCCCTTGGCCATAGAGTGGAAGCAGCAGTTACAACCGCAGCACTCTTTGATGGGTAGTCCCTTCGCGGCAGCCTCGGCGAAGAACGGGAAGGCCACCAGTTCGCGGCCGATATACAGCAGATCGGCATCGCCCCGGGCCAGAAGCGCTTCGGCGCATTCCGGATTGATAATCCGTCCCACCGTGCTGATGGGCAGCTTTACTTGTTTCCGGATTCGACTCGCCACGGGCGCGTAATAACCCAGCGGGTACCAGTAAGGCGGAGCAATTTTCTCCGCCTGCTCGTAGTTGCCGCCGGAAATATTCGCTTCATAGATGTCAAAGCGCAGTAATTGCTTGATGGCGTAGACGATGAAGTCAGAGGTGTATCCCCCGTCCATGGTCTCTTCACCGGAAAAACGAACCGACATGGGAAACGTGTTGCCAATGGCCTTGCGCACCGCCTCGAAGATTTCGACCACAATTCGCAGCCGGTTCTCATCGCTGCCACCGTATTGGTCCGTCCGTTTATTGGTGTGCGGAGAAAGGAAGGTGTTCAGCAGGTACCCGTGCGCACAGTGGATCTGGATTGCGTCATATCCGGCTTCTCGGGCGCGCACCGCGGCAGCCGCGTAGCAACCGACCAACTCCTTAATATCATTGGCATCCATCTTGCGTGGGATCAACCCGACGCCGGGCTCGCCCTTCGTATCCAGCGGAATGGCCGAACATGATAGCGGCAAGCGGCCGATCAGGTTGGGACCAACCGTATAGCCACCGAAGTGGAGTTGCGCGCACACCTTGGCGCCTTCTTCATGCACGGTTTGCGTCAAGCGTTTATGCGCGGGGAGCACGTGGTCACCGTGCAGGCCCATTCGGGTGGGACCATTCTTCCCATCGTCCCGCACATAGTTCGATTCCGTTACGATAAGGGCTACGCCCTTCCTTGCCCGGAGCCGGTAGTATGCCACCTGGTTTTCCGTAGGAGACCCGTATTCGTCCGCAAAATTGGTAGCCATAGGAGCCATGACAATTCTGTTCTTCAGCTCTAGCCCCGGGGCCAGGGTAATTGGGCTGAACAGGAGCGGAAAGTGCGTATTTGCCATGGTAGGGGTTCTCCTGGTGGAATCATTCAATAGCTTTGCGCCGCCGCGCTGCTTTTCGTGCGTCATCCGGCTGTTCCTGAAGCGGGACCGCGGATAAAGGTTAGTAATTCCCCCGTCAGCGGATCCCGTCGTGCGTCAGCCACAACGAGCGCTTTCCAGTGCTACCTATCTATATGGTGCGAGGATGTGCTTGTTCCGGACACGCGCAGTGTACGAAGCCCCCTCAGGCGGGGTCCAATCGTTTGATCCGATCCAATTCATTGGAATTCCAAATACCACTCTGCAGAACTTGATTTGGTATGCCTATCGATTACATCGGATCTAAAAATTTGACCGATTGGGCAATGCCGGGTAAGTTATGCGGGTGCAAAGTGCTTTTAGGGATGTGGTGTGAGAGACAAGGCGCAACCGGCGGAAATTCGCATAGCGGGGTTTGTGGAGCAGGGGGTGATCCTGTTCGCAAAAACGCTGGCTAAGGCCATCGTTGCCAACGAAAGAAGGCATGCGAGCATGACCCACGACATTGATACGGGCGCCGGCGGCTGTTGTAGTGCGCAACTGCTGGTGGCCGATGAACCCCTGGTTTACCACCGAGTCAGCAAGCCCGATTTCCTGGTGGCTATGTCGCAGGGAGCCTACGCGCGCTTTTCGCCTGCCGTGAAGCCCGACGGCCTGGTGCTGGTCGAAGAGGACTTGGTGTACATAAGCGGAATGCCCGAACATACCCGCGTCTATCGAATTCCCGCACTCAGGATGGCCGAAGCACTGGGCAATCGCATTTTGCTGAACGTGGTCATGCTGGCGGCATTCGGCGCCGTGAGCGGCATAGCCAAACGAGAATCGTTGCGCAACGCGGTTGAGACCTCCTTTCCTCCTGCTTTCCGTGAACTTAGCCTCGAAGCCTACGACGCGGGATACGAGCGTGGGAGGCAACAACTCTTATCCGGCCCCTTGCGAATTCCCGTCTGTGAACCTGCCCAGAGCGTGTCTGCGCGGATACCCACACGGCTGCCGGCAGGACGCCCGCGCTACTTCGAGCGGCCCGGAGGCCACTGAGGCCTGGGGACTGCGGTTCACTTGGCCGGTATACTTTGACAGTGAAGCCTTATTACTTCCAGGAAAGCCCGGGCGGCGGGGCTTAAGTGGATGCCCCGCCGCGTCAGAATACCTGCGGACCGGACGACCCGGCCGGAAATCGAGATGGAACGTAGTTGCGCACAAGGTGCGGCCAGTCTGCGCGACACCATCGTCCCGGCAATCCCGGTTTCTACAATCTTGAGCAGGGCAGGAATATCATTCATTTCGAGGAGAATTTTCGGCGAAAACCCTTCTTTGGCAAATTGCCGGTCCAGCAGGCGGCGGGTGCTGAATCCTGTACTGAACAGGATCAGGGGAAAATCCCCTAATTCGCTGACGTGAATTTCCGTCTTCGCCGCCAGGGGATGGGTCTTGCCTACCACCAGCACCACCTCGTCGGTCAACAACGGCTCCGCTTCGAGTTCATCGGATTCGGCCGGAAGAAAAGCAAGTCCGAGATCAATCGCCCCAGTCAGCAGATCTTGCTCAATTTCCAGGGAAGTCGCCCAATTGATCAGGACATGGATATCTGGGTAGGCGGTCATATAAGCCGCCAGCGACAATGGCACCAGATACTCACTGAAGACATAGGTGGTGCCGACGCGGAGACTGCCACGGAGCAGCCCCTGCAGTTCCGCGATCTCCTCTTTGCTGAGCTCGACTTCGCGAGTTGCCGCCCGGGCGTGGGGAAGCAGGATCTGGCCGGCGGCGGTCAAACGAACCCGGCGGCCGACGCGATCAAACAGCGGAGAGCCCAGCTCTTCTTCCAGTTGCTGGATGTGGCTGGAGAGCGTGGGCTGGGAAACATGCAGCGAATCCGCTGCACGGGTAAAGTGGAGAAGCTCAGCGGCCCGGACAAAGTACCGCAGGTGACGTAACTCCATAGCCTTATGGTCGACCTAGGCAGGGCTGACGTTGGAGCCTGGATAAGCGTTTGTGGACCAGCGTACAGAATGCATTTATCTCACCGGGAGCCCCTTGCCACGGGCCTTTCACTCCTTTCCCGGCCATTCATCGGTAGAACCCGCTTCGGAATGTACTCCTGATTGTCGAGTTTTATCCGCCTCGAAAGCATAGTTCAAAATCCGCAAGGCGGCTACACAGTTTTCTGGCGCGGTCGTCGCTTCCAGGTTTTCCGGTTTCGACTTTTCGATTTCCAGGTCGGCCTCTGCAGTGCCCGTCCGGAAGCTCGCTTCGGAAACTCTTATCAATCAACGTGTTACGACGTACGGGCCAGCAGTCCTCTTTGCATCCTTTGCTGTTACTCACTCTAATGGCAAGCAAGAGTGCTGACCGACCTCGCATCCGGACCAACCTTAGACGCGATCCCCCAAAAGGATTAAGGCACAGCCATCACTTATAAGATAATTGGGTATTCCAATTGATTCCATCCGATCAAACGATTGGACGGTTCCCAGCCGTTCGTGTACTTTGCCGCTGTTCCTCCTTCAGCAGACGATAAATCGTAACGAAAGTTGTCGGTTCATAAAGGACGGAGTGTGCGGTAGCGGGCGACCTTGGTCACGGTGTCTGCGGAGTTTCGAGAGGAGATTTCCAAGTTGGGCAACGGCGAAACCGGGATTGTTTTTAATATCCAGCGTTACCAAATTCATGACGGGCCGGGAATACGCACGCTTGTATTGCTGAAAGGCTGTCCGCTGCGGTGTCAATGGTGCGCCAATCCCGAAGGGCAAAAACATGAACCCCAGTTGTATTACTTGGGGACAAAATGCCGGTTATGCGGACGCTGTATCGAAGCCTGCCTCCGCCATGGCAATGCGATTGTCGACGGCAAGATGATTCTTACCCGGGATCTTTGTGTCACCTGTGGAGCCTGCGTTGAGGAGTGCCTTTTTTCTGCCCGGGAAATCAAGGGCCGGTCGATGACGGTGGATGAGGTCGTCAAGGAAGTGGAGAAAGACCGGAGCTTTTACTTTACCTCCGGAGGTGGCATCACCATTGGCGGAGGTGAACCCCTGGCCCAGCCAAAGTTCACTAAGAACATTTTGCGAACCTGCAAGAGCATGGGCATTAACACCGCAATTGAGACCAGCGCCTGTGGCCCATGGGACGAGTTGAAAGAGATTGTGGCCTCCGCCGATTGGATCTTTTGCGACCTCAAAACCGTCGATCCCTGTGCGCACAAAGCGGGTACGGGGTGTTCCAACGAATTGATCCTTGAGAATTGTAAGAAGCTCTCCCACGCCCTCCAGGGACAGGAAACCCACCTGACGGTGCGGGTGCCGGTTATTCCGGGTTTCAATGATTCCGCGGCGAGCATTACCGCGATGGCTAATTTCGTCAGGGAGCATATGCCGGCAGCCAGTGAAATTGAGCTGTTGCGCTATCACAGCCTGGCTCTGGGAAAATATCAGAATCTCGGAATGGAATATTCGCTTCCCGAGCTCGTTCCCAGTTCCGAGACGGAAATGATTGCCGTCAAGGAACTGATCGAAAAATCGGGAGTGAAATGCAGTTATGAAGGCGCGGGCTCGCAGGTCTATGTGGGCGCCAGGTAACCGAAGGGATGGGTGGAAGGCGCCGCCGAATTTGTGGTGCACCACAGAGGCCGAGCGTACCCGTAACCGGTAAAACCCACGATCTCCGTAATCCGGAAGTGAAGAGCACTTCTATGAGCGATGGAAAGGAATGACGCACGATGAGCACAGCAGCGACACTAACGATGCGTGAAACCCGCGAATGGCGATCGGGCAAGGTGGTGGCGATTGGCTCAACCGATCGGGTCAAGCGTTTAAGCGCGCAGTTCCATGCGGCGCGGCCTTCTATCTGCCTGGAAGGAATCGAGGCTTACACCAAAGTCTACAAGGAAACCGAAGGCGAACCGGAGATCCTTCGCCGCGGCCTCGGCATCCGCGAGGTCCTGGCCACCATGCCGCCGGTCATCATGCCCGACGAGTTGATTGTGGGACAACCGGGCAGCAAGTTGCGCTCCATGAGCATCCGGCCCCCCATGACCGGGTGGTTGCAGAACCCGGTCGAGATCGACACTTTCAATACCCGGGAATACGATCCCTGGGAGATCACCGACGAACAGAAGCGGGAACTGCGCGAGGAGATACTTCCCTACTGGAAGAACAAGAGCGTCCGGGAACGCTGGTTCAAGCAGGCCAAAGAGCTTTATCCCAACGAGTGGTGGATCCTCACCGATACCACCGTCGCCGACCTGCGCAATTTCCTCCACGCACCCGGCTCCCACATCAGCCCGCCCCATGACTACATTCTCAAGAATGGTTTCAAAGAATACGAACGCAGAGTCAAAGAGAAGCTTGCCGCCCTCGCCCCCGACGAATTCGAAAAATCCCTTTTCTACAGGGCCGTCCTGGCCGCCATTGAGGGCATTAAGCAGTTCAGCAAGAACTACGCGGCTAAAGCGCTGGAACTGGCGGAGAAAGAAAAGGATCCGGCGCGGGCTGCCGAGTTGAAGAAGATCGCGGAGATTACCGGCCGCGTTCCCTATGAGCCGGCCAGAAATTTCCACGAAGCTTTGCAGGCCATTTACTTTACTCAATGCTACCTGTGGATGGAAGGTTGTGGCGTTGGCTTCAACCTCGGCCGGGCCGATCGATACCTCCTGCCTTTCTATGAAAAAGATATTGCCGATGGTGCTCTGACCCAGGAGAAGGCGCTGGAGTTAATCGAGTGCTTGTGGATCAAGCTCACCGGCATCCACGGCATACGCTCCCACCGGCATTCCAAATTCGCTCCCGGCTACTTCCCCTATCAGCAGGTTCATGTGGGCGGTATCGGAAAGGACCTGAAGTACTATACGAATGACCTTACCTTCCTGTTTATCGACGCCCTGCTCAGCGTGCGCACCACCCAGCCCACCCTCTGTGTGCTATGGCACAAAGACATGCCCTGGAAGCTGAAGGCCCGCGCGGCGCAGCTGGCCGCCGCCGGCATGGGCCATCCCTCCATCTTCAATTATGAACAATTAGTCCAGATGCGGATGAATGCCGAACCCGGCGAGCGCTGGGAGGACCTCATCTGGGATGCGAAGCCCATTGGCTGTGTGGAAACGCAGGGCGCCGGCTGCCGGCAATTCGGCCACACCGACGCCGCCCAGCTCAACGGCGGCTCCATGATCGAACTGGTGCTTACCCGCGGGATTAAGAGAGTGGGATTACACCAGGGAGAAAAGGTTGGCGTGGATACTGGCGACCCGCGGCAATTCAAGACCTTCGATGAATTCAAGGAAGCCGTCAAAAAACAGGTGGAGTATCTCATCGGTGCTACCGTGCACGGACTGTGGATGGCAGAGAAGATTATCGCCCAATACAACGAGTTGATTGTCCAGTCCATATTCACGGACGACTGCATTGAAAGAGGCAAGGGTGCCGCCGCCGGAGGCGCGGTGTATGGCGTAGGTCCCTATATCACTCTCATCGGATTGGCTGATGTCACCAACAGCCTGGCTTCGATCAAGCGCTGTGTATTCGATGATAAGTCCGTCTCCATGGAAGAGTTGATGAATGCGCTGGCCGCCAACTTCAAGGGGTATGAGGCGGTTTACAAGAAGCTCATGAAGGCGCCGAAGTACGGCAACGACGAGGAGTTTGCCGACGATATCGCCAAAGAGATGTTCTTTCACTTCGCCAAAACGGTCAGGCGTTACAAGAACCAGCGGGGCGGAACCATCGACCCGGCGGTCGTGCCGGTCAGCCAGAATGTGCCCTACGGCCTGGAAGTGGGGGCTTTGCCCTCTCCGCGGCCCTCGGGAACACCTTTGGCGGAAGGAGTATCGCCCCAGCAGGGGACCGACGTAAATGGGCCTACCGCAGTCTTGAAGTCGGTGGCGGGCTTGCCGCATGCCGCATTTACCGGCGGGACCTTGACTAATCTGTGGGTTAGCGGCGAATCCCTCAAGACCGAGTCCGGTATCGCCAAGTTCATCAACCTTATTGATACGTATGTCTACAACGGCGGTTACCACGTCCAGATTAATACGATCGATAAGAAGACCTTGACCGAGGCTCAACGTCACCCCGAAGCGTACCCGACCCTGATGGTGAGGGTGGCTGGGTACAGCGCTTATTTTGTGGATCTGGCGATCGCAACGCAAAACGACATTATTGCCAGGACCGAGCACACCCTGTAAGGGGAGCGCGGCGCGAGACTACTGGGGCTTTTTCTGAGGAGAGTGGCGCAGAACAAAACATTCCGGGATCCAGATCCAGGTTTCCTTCGCGGTCTGGTCCCGGTTACCCGCAGGACAGATCGTTGTACGCCAATTCGAAAAGCGAGGTGGGGCGTGACTAACACGATGAGGAAGTGGGGCTATCGCCATGTAATTCTGGTCACTGTATGGGCGCTTTATGTGATCAACTTTCTTGATCGCATGTGCGTCTTGACTTTTTTGCCATACATCCAGAAAGATCTTCACTTAACCGTGGTACAAAGTGGGTGGCTAGCCTCGATCTTCTTTTTCGGCTACGCTTGCGCCCAGTTCATATCGGGTCCGTTGGCCGACCGCATTGGCCCCAGAAAAACGATGACCTTTGCGATATGGGTCTTTACTGTGGTGACCGGCCTGACAGGGTTCGTCCGGTCTTTTTGGCAGTTTTTCGTGCTTCGGCTTGGACTTGCCCTCGGCGAAGGCCAGCACTTTGCTCCCGCGTTGCGCATGGTTGCGAACTGGTTCCCGCGAGAGGAAAAAGCTCGAGCTACCGGATTCTTTTCCACCAGTTGGACGGTCGCTTACGTCGTTTCTCCGATCCTTGCCACGCAGCTCGCAGCGACGTTTTTCGGCGGCGCCTGGCGACCGGTGTTCTTCCTTTTAAGTATTCCGGGCGCTGTAGGCATCTTTTGTCTTTACAAGTTTGCGCATGATTCGCCCAAAGTGATGTTTGAAAAGGGAAAGGTAAGCAAAGAAGAGTACGAATTAATCACTGCTTCTGTGCCGACCGGTAAGAGTGGAGCGGAAAAGCGGTACAGCTCCAAGCTGTTTTTGACGGATGCTTACTTCTACCTATACTCGGTCGGGATGTTTTTTTACATGATGATCAATTGGGGCCTCAATGTCTGGCTCACTACCTTTCTTGTCCGGCAGCATGGCTTCAGCATCAAAACTATGGGTTTCTACGCATCCATGCCTTTTGTTGCCGCCTATGTTGCGAATCTGATTGGAGGATGGGTAGCCGACAAGTTTATAGGTAAAGCGAGATTTCTAACTGCTTTGTGCTTTCTGGCCGTGGTCCCGTCGTTCCTGCTGATTGGGCACGCTGCGAAGGGACAAACTGGCCTGTTGCTGTTGGGTCTGGGTTTGCAGGGTTTCTTCTTCAATATGCCTTATGCGGTGGTGTATTCGTTCCCTGCGTTGAGATATCCCAAGGAGGTTGTGGGAAGGATTATAGGATTCTCCAACGGCTTCGCCCAATTCGGAGGATTCCTTTCCCCAGTGGTTGCGGGCTATCTGGTAGTTGAGCGCGTCGATAAATCCTATTACTTCGGCAACGTGTTTCTTTTCTGGTCAATTCTGGCAGTGGGCGCAGTGCTTGCGTTTGGACTTTCCAAAGAAAGTCCAATCGAGGATGTTTCCAAATACGAACTAGAGGAAATACCGCAGGTACAGACAGCGATCGCGAAGTAGTTCGGAGCAGCTTTCACCGAGATTGCCTGTGACGACGGTGGGCCGATCCTCTGGGTACGAGTTCTGATGAGATGCAGGCCGCTCAGAACTGAGGCGGGAGAGATTTGTGCGGTTTCATATGCGAGGAGGAAACGATGACAAGGGTCAACGAACCTGTAGCGGTGGAGTCTGTACCCGCAAAGCAGGAGTCGGGCTCAAAGACGATTCGTTTATGGACGCAGAGCATCACCGATCTCACCGTGTTGCCGGGCTACGCCGATACGCTGAAGAACCATGCCCGGAGGGTCTGCAGCCCCAATACCGTGATCGACGTGCACGGCATAAGGCCGGGAAGCTACCCGAACGGACTGGCGCCCATTCAGGTAACCAAATACTTCTGGGCGGAGCATTTGTTGAAGGCCCAGTTGGTGGAAAACATTATGCGCGCCGAGCGCGAGGGCTACGACGCGGTCGCCATCAGCTGTTTTCTCGATCCCGGCATGGAAGAAGCTCGCACGGTGGTCGATATTCCCGTAGTCAGCTCCTGCGAGACGGCGTTGCTGGTGTCTTCCGTGATCGGGCGCTCCTTTGGCATGCTCTGCATCGACGAGCATATGGCCGAACAGGTGCGCACCCTGGTGCGTGCCTACGGCTTTCAGGACCGCGTCAAGATCATTGAAACCTTGAATCCCCCGTTTACCGAGCACGAATTGGACCGGGCTTTTGCCGGTTCGCCGGCCTTCGTGGAGCGCTTCTCCAAACAGGCTTCGCGGTTGGTGGAGGCGGGAGTAGACGTAATCATTCCCGCGGAGGGCGTCATTAATACCGTGCTCGTGCGCAACCAGGTTCACCAGGTGGCGGGCGTTCCGGTATTGGACTCCTACGGTACGTTGGTTGCCTTTGCCGAGATGTTGGTCCAACTTCGCCGGCGTGCCGGACTTTGCGTAGGACGGCGGGGCGACTACTTACGGCCCAGCCCCGATCTGGTTGCGCACTTGCGCCGCGTCACCATCGATTCGCTGAAGGATGCGCAGGACGGAAACGGCAAATAAAGGTATTGATATATAAAAATCATCATACGGAAAAGGAGCAGTGGTGGAAGAACTCATTCTGAATGTTGTCGCCAGAAGTGCCGCGGAACTTATTAAACATACCGAGGGACCAGGGACCCGATTCGTGTTTTCGGATCACAAGAACAACCCCCAGGGCAATATCTACGTGATAATGCGCGAGGTCATTGATGTAGACCATCCGGAAATGCATATCGAGCCGCATTCTCACGAGTACGAAAGCCTCTTCATCTTCAAAGGTAAGAACCCGGATATGACCGGACTGGAGGTAGAGGTCCTGCTCGGCGACCGCTGGCATAAAATTCAAGCGCCCAAAGCTATCAGGATTCCTCCCGGGCTAAACCATAACTATCGTTTTATCCGCGGTTCCGGCGAGTACTGGAATATCGTGCTTACACCTGGAGCGGAATACAACCGGACGATTCGCTAAACCGCTAATGTTGTCGGTGAAAGCACCGGGCCCGCTTGGTGGGACCGGTGAATTGGGGTGTGCCAGAAGAGCGGCTTTAGCCGCGGTGGCCGGGGCTGAAGCCCCATCGCCATCGCGGCGCCAGTTCCGCCGGGCTGAGGGCCCGGCGCTTCCACCCCCGGCGCGGGCATTCCTTATGCAGCGCTCAATAGAGCCCCGAAGCTTGGAGCGTTTTACCGGCACGATTGAAAAGTCTGCAGCCGTAGTCGGAAGAGCTTGGAAAGGAGACACTCATGGGAGCCACTGAGCAGTTGGCACAATTTGCTTGCGAACTCAGGTTCGACAGCGTTCCCGCCGAGGCGTTCCGCTGGGCCAAAGATGCCATTCTGGATTGCATCGGGGTGGCTCTGGCCGGAACCAAGGAGGAGGCCGGACAGATTGCTACGGCCTACGCCAAAGAGGCCAAGGGACGGCCGGAAGCCGGAGTGTTCGCCGCTGCGTTCAAGACGTCGGCAGCAGATGCGGCGCTGGCCAACGGAACTTTGGCCCACGCCCTGGACTTCGATGACTACACCCTTCCGAATTGGATGGGGCATCCGACTTCACCTCTTTTGCCGGCGATTCTGGCTTTGGGACAACGAAAGAAGATATCCGGCAAAGAAATGCTTCTGGCCTATGTCATCGGCTACGAAGTTGGCGGCCGGATTGGTGGGGGCGTAGGACGCGGGCATTACGAGTGCGGCTGGCACGCCACCGCCACGCTGGGCACCATGGGGGCGACTGCGGCCGGTGCCAGGATACTCAAACTGGATCCGGTGCGCGCGCGCATGGCATTGGGAATCGCCAGTTCGGAAGCTTCCGGCGTGCGGCAGAACTTCGGCACCATGACCAAACCGTTGCACGTCGGCTTGGCTTCCCGCAACGGCGTGCTGGCGGCGTTGCTCGCGGAAAAAGGGTTTACCGCGGACGGATGCACCCTGGAAGGCCCCCTGGGCTTCGCCAAGGTCCTGACCGCTCCCGGCGGCTATGATTTCGGCAGAATGACGGATGGCTTGTTTAAATCCTTCCTCATCGTCGAGCACGGAATCAGCATCAAGCCCTATCCCTGCTGTGCGGACGGGCACCGTTGCATCGACGCCATCCTCTATCTGATCGAGAAACACGATATAAAGCCGGCAAACGTCGCCTCGGTGGAATGCCGCATTAGCGACATGGTCCCCAAAATCATGATCCGGCAGCGGCCCCAGACGGGCGCAGAAGGCAAGTTCAGTTTGCCGTTCTGCATGGCGATTGCCTTAATCGACCGCAAGGTTGGGTTGCGGCAATTCACTACCGAGCGCGTCCTGGATCCGCAGGTTCAGGAATTGATTACTCGCGTCAGTTTCGTTCATCCGCCGGAGGCCAGCGGCTATGCCGGCATGGAGCGTTATCCCGAACAAGTGACCGTCCGGCTGTGCGACGGCACGGTCTATGCCCATGAGGTCGCCGAGAGCAAGGGGCGGCCAGCCAATCGCTTGAGCGAAGCGGAACTGACGGGCAAATACCGGGAATGCGCGGACGGCGTTCTTCCGCCAAAACGGATCGACCAGTCGCTCGAGATGCTGCACTCCCTGGAAGAAGTCGACGATATCAACAAGCTCATGAAGGTACTTTGCGGCGGCAGGTAAGGGAGCCGGAGGAGAGTCGATGGGTGGTTACATGGGGAAAATGGCGTGGATCGATTTGTCCACCCAGAAGGTCAAGGTTGAGGAAATTCCCGAGGAGGTCCGGAGAAAGTATATTGGCGGCACGGGCTTGGCCGCCTGGGTTCTGCAACAGTTCCCGTTTGCTTCCATAGATCCGCTGGGACCGGAAAATGTCCTGGTCTTTTCTACCGGTCCGCTCACCGGAGCTAATGTGCCGACCTCGGGGCGCTATGCGGTGGCCGCAAAATCCCCTCTGACCGGCATTTGGGGCGAGGCCGATAGCGGAGGCCGGTTCGGGGTGGCGCTCAAGGCCGCCGGCTATGACGCGATCGTTATTACCGGCAAGGCGAGTGCTCCGGCGGTGCTTACGATCATCGAGGGAAAAATCTCGGTGGTGTCTGCGGATCCAGTGGCAGGAAGAGACACCTACGATACCTTCGACATTTTGATGCAGCAGTATGGACGCCGGGCGGCGCTCGTCTGTATTGGTCCCCCGGGAGAACGCATGGTGCCCCTGGCCAACATCATGAGCGAGGGTTCGCATGCGCGAGCTGCGGGACGCTGCGGATTGGGCGCGGTAATGGGCTCCAAGCGGCTTAAGGCCATCGTGGCGGACGGAACGGCGCGAACGCCGGTTGCTCATGCGCCGGAACTGCAGCAAAGTATCCGCGAGGTTGTTCCCTTGATGTTGGAAAAGCTGAAGCGCCTGCGTACTTTGGGAACCCCTGGTGGCGTAGTGGGAAATGCGGCTCTTGGCGATTTGTCAGGTTTCAATTGGACCAAGGGTGATTGCGGCAAAGCCGTTGAGTGCCTCAGCGGAGAAATCATGATGGCGGAATATGGCGCCGGGAAATACCACTGTCCGCCTTGTGTTATCGGGTGCGGCAAGGAGGTCCGTGTCCCCCGAGGTCCGTTTGCCGGTAGTACCGCGCCGCTCGAGTACGAGACGATTGGCGGTTTTGGTCCGCAGTGCGGAGTATTCGACTGGAACACCATCATCGAAGCCAACACCCTCTGCAACCGGCTGGGCATGGATACTATTTCCGTCAGTGGGGTTGCCGCATTTGTATTTGAAGCGGTAAGCAAGTCCTTGCTGGCGAGTCCGCCGGGCGGGCCGAAACTCGAATGGGGAAATGGCGAAGGGGTCTTGTCGATTATCCAGCAAATCGCTTCGGGCGAAGGTCTGGGATCGCTGATCCAGGGCGGAGTTCGCCGCGCGGCACAAAAGCTCGGCCCGGAAGCAGCCAAGTTTGCCATGCACGTGAAGGGCTTGGAGCCGCCTTATCACGATCCCAGGGCCCTGGCCAGTTTGGCCGTAGGATACGCCACCGCACCGCGGGGCGCCTGCCACCGGGGTTGTACCTATACGCTGGAACGGGCCTCCATGCCCGGCCTGGGTTATCCCAAACCATTGGACCGGCTCACCCACGAAGGCAAAGGAAAATCGGCAGCCGTCGCACAGAATTATGCCGAACTGTTCAACAGCTTAAAGACTTGCCAGCTAGCCATTACAGCTCTGGATGTTCCGGTATTGCTTAAGTGGACAAACTATGTAACCGGCTGGGACATGGCGGCAGAGGAGTTCCTCCGGGTTGGAGAAAGAAGCTTTAACGTAAAAAGGCTGCTGAATCTTTCCTGCGGGATAACCAAAGCGGATGACACTCTTCCCCGCAGGTTTACTCACGAACCCTTTGAGGCAGGAAGTTCGGCGGGACACGTCCCTGATCTGCCGGTGATGTTGAACGAGTACTACGCGTTTCGCGGTTGGGATGAAAACGGAGTGCCCACCGGCGGCAAGTTGCAGGAATTGGGTTTGGCTTAGGAACTGAGAACTGAGAACTGAGAACTGAGAACCGAGAACCGAGAACTAGTAAGGCGAGGAGGAGCAACAATGACGGACATAAGACTCTATCCGATTGGAGTAGGGCGGGTTACTCTTGACAAGAGTGTCTTGACGGCCGGAAGAGGGATGGGAACCAGGATAACCGTTCCCGTCGCCACGTACTTGATTAAGCATCCGAAAGGGAACATCCTCTGCGACACTGGAATGCACAAGCGGATCGCCACCGACCCCGTCGGCCAATGGGGCGAAGTGAAAGTCAAACTCCTGACACCCGACGTTAAAGCCGACGAAGATGTTGTCTCGCAATTGCAAAAATTGGGCCTGACCCCCGCCGACATCCGCTATGTGATTAACACGCACCTGCATCTCGACCATAGCGGCTGCAACCAGCACTTCCCGCAATCCACGTTCCTGGTGCAGAAAGATGAATTGCGGACCGCTTTTTGGCCGGAAATCTTTCAGCGCGGTTCCTACTATCGCTCGGATTTCGATCATCCCCTCAAGTACGAAGAATTGAATGGCGATTACGACGTGTATGGCGATGGCACCGTGCAGCTGTTCAAGACGCCGGGCCATACTCAGGGACATCAATCGATTCTGGTAACTCTGCCCAAGGATGGACCGTTTTTGATCACCGGCGATTGTTGTTATTTGGCGGAAAACGTCAATGAAATCGTCCCGCCGGGAATTTCCTGGAACATGGAAGAGTCGGTTAAATCCATCAGAAAAGTACGCCATATCAGGGACACGAAGAACGCGTTCCTGCTGACGGGCCATGATCCCGGCTGCTGGAGCGAGATTAAGCACGCTCCCGAGTATTACCAATAGTCACTTGCAGCGGCCGTTCCCCGCGATAGTGGAAGTACCGGGCTTCAGCCCGGTGAATTGGGGGACGCTAGAAGGGCGGCTTTAGCCGCGGTGGCGTGCCCTTCAAAAAGTGAATGACACGGTGCGTCGCCCTAGGAGGCTGGGGAAAGGATCCGGTTTGTATCAGGGCACGACTTTTAGTCGTGCCGCAAGCCGTTGAACAACAGGTTGGGCTTTAGCCCCTGAGGATCGGAAATCGGACCTCAACGCGACTTCTTCAGCAGCCTGCTCGGGGGATGCGCGTCGACAAGAGCGAGGCAAGCGTCTGGAGGCCAATCATGAGGGAAAACTACCCCGCAGTCTTTTCTCCGCTTACGATCAAAACCCTGGTTTTGAAGAACCGCATTGTCATGCCCCCGATGGCGACCTGGTACGCCACCCGGGCCGGCGAAGTCACGCCCCGCCTGATCAGTTATCATCGCGAGCGCGCCGCCGGCGGCGTGGGCCTGAATATGGTTGAGTTTACCGTTATCGAAGCTAAGGGAAGACTGGACTCCCACATGTTGGGCGTGTTCGAGGACGCGCATATCCCGGGGCTGACCGCGCTGGCGCAGGCGGTGCATGAGGCGGGAGGAAAGATCGGCCTTCAGTTGAGTCATGCCGGACGGCGGGCTCGCAGTACCCTCAACGGCGGGGCGCGCCCCTGGGCCCCTTCCCCGATTGCCGAATTGGGAGGGGAAATTCCCAGCGAAATGAACGAATCTCAGATTCGCTATGTCCAGGAGTGCTTTCAAAAGGCAGCCCTGCGGGCGAAGCAGGCCGGATTTGATGCGGTAGAGATTCATACGGCCCATGGTTATATCATCCACCAGTTCTTATCTCCCATAAGCAACCGGCGTACCGATCAGTACGGCGGCAGCCTGGAGAACCGGTCGCGTTTTGCCGTCGAGACCGTGGCCCGCGTGCGCGAGGCCGTAGGCGATAACTTCCCAATATTCTGCCGGGTCAGCGGAGATGAGTATATTGACGGAGGCAGTTCCCTGGCTGAGGCGAAACTGTTCGCCCAGATCCTGCAAAAGGCGGGGGCCGATCTCATCGATGTTTCCGCCGGAGTCTTGGAGAGTGCGGAAAGAACGGTTCCACCTTTGGCTATGGATCATGGCTGCAATATCTACTTGGCCAAAGCAATCAAGCAGCAGGTGAAAATACCGGTAATCGGAGTGGGGCGCATTAAGAGTCTTGCGGAAGCGGAGAAGCTCCTGCAGGAAGGGGCGACCGATCTGGTGGCGATGGGCCGCGCCTTGATCGCCGATCCCGAGCTGCTTCAAAAATCCATGAATGGCGGCAACATCCGTCCCTGCATCGCCTGCAACCAGGGCTGTATTGAACGCCTCTACTATGGATTCGCCATCACCTGCCTGGTAAACCCGCGAGTGGGACGCGAATTTCAGATTCCGGCTCTAACCAAGACATCGTCCCCTAAAAAGATTGCTGTCGTCGGGGGAGGCCCGGGCGGGCTGGAGTTTGCCCGGGTGGCTGCCGAACGCGGGCATAAAGTCACGCTTTTTGAGAAGGAGAAGGAGCTCGGCGGGAGGTTCAGAATCGCTTCCAAGCCCCCCAAAAAGGAAGAGATCGCGGAATTCATCGACTACTTGAGCCGATCGGTGGCCGCATCCGGGGTGGAGGTGAAAACCGGGACGGTCGTGGCGCCCGAGGAACTTCTGCAAGCAGGCCGCTTTGACGAAGTGGTCGTGGCTGTGGGAGCTGAGCCTATTCGTCTGCCCATGGCGCAGGAACAGCCCACCGTCGCGTTCGCAGAAGATGTCTTACAAGACAAAATCAAACTGGGCAAAAAGGTCGTTATTGTCGGTGGCGGAATGGTGGGATGCGAAACGGCCGACTTGATTGGCCGGGAAGACAGGCAGGTGATCGTTATCGAAATGTTGCCGCAAGTCGCCGGTGACGTCGAAGCCCGCACCAAGAAGCTCCTGCTGCAACGTTTAGACGCTTGCAAGGTCGAGATCTTGTGCAATACCAAGGTTGAAGGCCTCGACAAGAACAAAGTCCTTTGCTCTCAGGCGGGAATCAGGTGTGACATCGATGCCGTTGACAATATTATTCTTGCCATAGGATACAAACCCAACCCCTCGGTTTCCCGATTGCAGTCTGCCAAGATACACAAGATCGGCGATTGCGTACAGCCGGGCAAAGCTATCACGGCTGTTCATGAGGGTTTTCTATTAGGCGCTACCATCTGATCTTTTCTCCGAAGGGAAGCTAGGAGGCATTATGTCGCCAGGAGCTGGTTCGGGAGTAACGCAGGCGCCGGTAGCAGGAGACCAAGGCGGCAAGCCTAAGCCGAATAGCCGGATCAGAAATGGAATCGTCGTGGTGGCGGTGGCCGCCATCGTGTGGTTTCTGCCCGTTCCGCATGGATTGACGGTGGCGGCATGGCGGCTGTTCGGCATCTTCCTGGCTACCCTCGTGGGATTAATTCTGCAGCCTCTTCCCTTGGGGGCAATGGCATTTCTCGGTTTGACCGTTTGCGCTCTAGCCAAGCTTCTTACCCCGCAACAGGCGGTGGCCGGTTTTGGCAGTACGACAATCTGGCTGATCGTGGCCGCATTTCTGTTCGCCCGGGGCTTCCTGAAAACGGGCCTCGGGAGGCGAGTAGCCTACCTGATGATGCGGAGGCTCGGGGATAGCACGTTGAAGCTTGCCTATGCGCTGGCTTTCACTGATTTGATCATGTCCCCCGCCATGCCTTCCGCGACCGCCCGGGTTGGCGGGGTGCTCTTTCCCATCACTCGCGGGCTATGTAGCGGGTTCCAATCCGAGCCCGGAGCTACCGCGCGCCGGATGGGCACCTATCTCATGCAGGCGGTATATCAGTGTGACAATATCGTCTGCGCGATGTTTCTTACTTCCATGGCCGCCAACCCTATGGTTGCCGCGTTTGCCCAGAAGACGGTAGGCGTGGAAATCACTTGGCAGACCTGGGCTTTGGCCACTTCGATTCCGGGACTGCTGACCATCCTGGGAATCCCCTATTTGCTGTTCAAGCTATCCCCGCCCGAACTGAAGAACACGCCGGAAGCCAAAGGCATTGCGGATACCGAGCTTGCCCGGCTGGGCCCGATGTCCCGCGCCGAGAAACTGGTTGCCTCCGTATTTTTCGGATGTCTTCTCTTGTGGTGTACCGGCAGCCTCAACAAGATCGACCCCACCGTGGTGGCCATGCTGGGCGTAGTGGCCATGGTGCTCACCGGCGTACTCGACTGGAAAGACATCCTGGAAGAAAAAGGCGCATGGGACACCATGATTTGGATGGGCAGCCTGATGACGCTGGCGGATGGCCTGGTTCGTATCGGTTTCATTCCCTGGTTCGCCAAGAGCGTCAGTGGCGGCCTGGCCGGGATACCTTGGGTGTGGGCGCTGCTAATTCTGATCATCGTATACTTCTACGCCCACTATGCCTTTGCCAGCATGACGGTGCACACCACCGCCATGTACGTGCCGTTCCTTTCGGTCGCCGCCGCCGCCGGCGGACCGCGTTTGTTGGTTGCGCTGTCCTTGGGCTTTCTTGCTCCTCTGTCCGGCGGGTTGACCCACTTTGCCGGCGCCGGCGCCCCCATTTACTTCGGAGCCGGTTATGTGTCGCAGACTGAGTGGTGGAGGAACGGATTCATTGTTGCGCTTCTGAATTTGGTGGTGTTTGTCGGAGCGGGAGCAATTTGGTGGAAGATCATAGGATTGTGGTAGAGCTGCAATCCTTTCACGGGTACAGAGCTGAGGGTGCGCCTTCTGAGGCGTGTTTAAGGAGACGGATATGAAAATGCGCGCAGCTGTTATGTACGAACAGGGAAAGCCGACGCCGTATGCGGAAAGCCGGCCGCTCGTCGTTGAAGAGGTCGAACTCGATGGTCCTGGGCCGGGTGAGCTTTTGGTGGAGATCGTCGCCGCCGGTCTGTGCCACTCGGATCTGTCGGCCATTGCCGGCTTGCGTCCGCGTGCGGTCCCGACCGTTGTCGGCCACGAGTCTTGCGGAATCGTTCGCGAAGTCGGGCCCGGCGTCACGGAATTCAAAGTCGGGGATCATGTGGTGATGGTCTTCGTTGCCAGCTGCGGTCATTGTGACCACTGCTATGGCGGACGACCGAATCTGTGCGAAGCTTCCTGGGTCGCCCGGTCGAAAGGCACCCTCCAAAGCGGCGCACGGCGGCTCCATAAAGGCGACTTGGTGCTGAACCACTGGACCGGTATTTCGTGCTTTGCCGAATATGCCGTCGTCTCCCAAAATTCGCTGGTCAAAATCGATCCCGATATCCCGCTGGAAGATGCCGCGGCTTTTGGCTGCGCGGTCATCACCGGGGTTGGCGCCGTCGTGAATACCGCCAAGGTTCCTTTGGGATCCAGTGTAGCGGTGGTGGGATTGGGCGGGGTTGGCCTGAGCGCCTTATTGGGAGCGCGAGCTGCTGGGGCAGGGCGGATCGTCGCCATCGATGTTAGCGACGACAAGTTGCGTTTGGCCCGTGAACTGGGCGCCACCCACGCGTTTAACGCGCGCGATCCGAAATGCGTGGAAATGGTTCGCGATGCTACCTCCGGTGGCGTTGCCTACGCTTTCGAAATGTCCAGCGTGATGGCGGGTGTAGCCACCGCCTATGCCGTCCTGCGGCGCGGTGGTTTAGTGGTGGTCGCCTCTCTGCCTGACGCCAAAGCGACTTTCCCCCTGCCCGTTCAGGCCATGGTCTCGGATGAACGCGGCATTATCGGCAGTTACATGGGCAGTTGCGTTCCCAAACGCGACGTCCCCCGGTTCATCGATCTGTATCGTCAGGGGCGTCTTCCCATAAATCGCCTGCGTTCGGGCACCGTCACCTTGGACGAAATCAACGAAGGCTTCGACCGTCTGGCGCGCGGTGAAACCGTCCGCGACATTCTGGTCTTTAACAAGACTCAGGCCCAATCGAAAGGTAAGTAGAGTTACGATTCCGGCGGTCGGCTTGCAAGCAACGCGTGCCGACCATTGGCATCCTGGGTAGGTTAATCAGGAACACCCAGTCTCGTAGCCTGGATTATTCATGACCTGGATTGTCATCCTGAACACAGCGCCCGCCGTCTTCTTCGGGCCCGCTTCTTTTGCGGGCCGGGCGGGCGCGGAATGAAGGATCTATGTATTCCTCTGCGGAACCCAGACGAATGGGCTTCCCGGCGTTGCTATACTGCGCCGGTTTGGCGTCCGGCGTCACGCATAAATGGCACCTGCATCCAGGGCCGATCCCGCCGTGCGGGACTTCAGCCCCGCGCCTGCAGCGGGATTGCAATTGGCGATGTCATTCCAGGCGCGGCCTTCAGAATGACAAGCTGGGGGGGAGAACTTGTCGCATCTGGAAATTACATTCTGTGTACAAAAAGAGAATGCATAAATTCCGCGGCGGGACGTCATTCCGATGCGATTAGACATACTTGGGCGGCCGTACCCGGGGATCTAGCGCACCCGCCCCGACTCGTATAGAACACGGGTCTGAGGAAGACGGCGGGTGCTCCGATGGAGAGCAACCGTGAAATTCGACAAGCAAATCGCCCTCATCAACGGCGCCGCCTCGGGAATCGGTGAAGCTGCGGCGAAGAGTTTAGCCCGGGAAGGGTGCATCGCAGTGCTGACCGATATTCAGGAAGACCGCCTGAAGAACGTAACCGAGTCAATCAATCGCGCCGGCTGCAAAGCAGTGGGATACAAAATGGATGTGACTAAGGCCGGCGAAATCGACGCCGTAGTGAACTGTGTGATCAAGCAGTTTGGCCGTATTGATGTCCTGGTGCAATGTTCTGGTATTTATACCTATTCCGCGTTTCTGGACATGCCCGAAGACCAGTTTGACGAAACTATCCGGGTCAACCTGAAAGGAACCTTCCTCTGCTGCCAGCGGGTGGCTCGCGAGATGGTAAAGACTAAGTATGGCCGGATCATTTGCCTTGCCTCCACGGCGGGCCAGCGCGGCGGAACCATGGGCCGTTCTCATTATGGGGCGTCTAAGGGAGGAGTTCTGGCCATGTGCAAGAGCATGGCCAATGAGTTGGGTCCTTTCGGAATAACCGTCAACGCCATAGCTCCCGGACTCATATATACGAATATGACCAAAGAGCGGGTTGCGAAGGCGGATAGAAACAAGCTGCTGGAGCCTCTGGCTGTCAAGCGGCTGGGCGAGGCCGACGATGTCGCCGGCGCGATCGTCTTCTTGGCTTCCGCTGAAGCCTCCTATCTTACTGGGGCAACAATTGACGTGAACGGCGGCGGTTTAATGAGGTAACGGAGAGCGAAAAAGAAACTCTGGGTCATCCTGAGGACCCAACCCGCGTTGCGGGTTAATAATGAAATGACACGGCGGCTAAACTCAATCGAATCACCAACACTCTCCGCCGTGTCGTTAGGAGCGAAGCGAAGAGCCTGCCCTGAGCGAAGTCGAAGGGATCTGCTTCTTTTTTGTTTCTCGATGTTATTGAGGGCACAGAAGAAATCAGATCCTTCGCTGCGCTCCGTCGAAAATCACAATCCGTGCGCCCCTTCAGGCATGTGCAGCAATTGGGGCGGAGGATTGAGAACCTTGTAGCCCAACCTTCGCAGTTCGCGGGCCAGGCGTTGGGCGCGGTCGTGCT
>Ga0326727_10004837_pt1 | contig 39565 bp, 30 predicted proteins | sample MB2enrmetagenome_FD_207643 | JGI IMG/M metagenome (GOLD analysis project Ga0326727, IMG submission 207643) | Lab enriched peat soil microbial communities from McLean, Ithaca, NY, United States - MB29MY | ecosystem: Environmental > Terrestrial > Soil > Wetlands > Peat | place: USA: New York...
CCGGCTCCGGCCCAAGTGGCCGATCACAGTCTGGCCGCGCCCGGTTTGCTGGCGCAAATCCTGGTGGCCAAGTATTGCGATCATCTGCCCTTCTACCGGCAGGAGCAGATTTTCCGGCAACGTCACGCCGTGTTCATCAGCCGTCAACAGATGGTGCAATGGACCTTCCAGAGCGTGCGCTTGCTTTCGGGCATCAGCGACTTTCTCAAAAACCAAATGCGCCGGAGCGGCTACGTGCAAGTGGATGAAACGCCGGTGCGCTATCAAGACCCCGACCTGCCGGGCCGCTGCGGACAAGGCTATCTGTGGGTGGCGTCGGTTCCTGACGGGAGCGTGGTGTTTGAATGGCACGCCAGCCGGGCGGCGGGTTGTTTGGATTCCCTGTTGGGTCCGGGCTATCGGGGCAATCTGCAAAGCGACGGCCACAGCGCCTATCCCGCCTTTGTCAAGGAGAAGGAGGATTTGAAACTCTTCGGCTGCTGGGCGCATGCGCGGCGGGGATTTTTTGAAGCCCAGGAACAAGCCCCGCAAGTGGCGGGCTGGTTCCTAAACCAGATCGGGCAAATGTATGGCTGGGAGAGACAACTGCGCTTGAGCCGGGCCGGACCGGCCTTGCGTCAGGCACATCGTCGGTCCGACAGCCGCATGGTGGTGGAACGCCTGGAACGCGCGCTTCAATTGCTGCGCCCGCGTTACCTGCCAAAAAGTCCGATGGGGCAGGCCATCCACTATGCCTTGAACCAATGGCCGACCCTGGTCCGGTTCCTGGACCATGGCGAAGTGGAGATGGACAACAACCTGGTGGAAAATGCCATTCGGCCCACGGCCATCGGCAAAAAGAACTGGTTGTTCTTCGGCTCCGAAGAAGCCGGCCAACGCAGTGCTGTCATTTACACCTTGATCGAAAACTGCAAGCGCCACGGTGTGGAACCCTACACCTATCTCAAAGACGTGCTGGAGCGCCTGCCCAACACGACCAACCACGAAGTTGGCCAACTGACGCCGCTCAACTGGAAGAAGGCCCGTCAACAACAAGTGCGGCTGGCCGCTTGAGATAACCGCCGCCGCCCGCTATCCCCTCATCTCGTCCTCCCCATCGCCATGTCAAGGGGGACTCCCCTTTACCGCTTACTAATCTTAATCTTAATCCTAATCTTAATCTCCTTCATGCAACCGGTAATCAGAATGGATTAGGCCATTAGCCTGGTTTTGATGTGTCTGAGACTGCTGCCGTCAATTCGCTTCAAGGCGGAAGAACACTTGCGGTTCGGCGAGCGCGTTGGTGTAAGGACTGGTGGCGTCGGGTATGTTGGTATAAACCCCGGAAACAGTCGGCGCGGCCTGAAGCCAGAATGCTGGATTACCCCAAGTCAATACCACGGCGCTTCCGTTCATTTGCACGTTCAAGGGGATGGGGCCGAGGCTCAACGCAAAGACCATCCCACTCATTCCAGACATCGCCCCATACAGGGTATTGCCAGACAATACCATGGTCGAAAATCCGTCCGCGTATGGGTCAGGGAAAACGTTCGTAAAACACGTCCCATCAGTGTTGATTCCAAATATGCCGCCATTATTAAGCGTTGCGCCATGCAGCTTGTCGCCGGACAAGACCAACCCCGTCTGCGGCTCACCCCCATCGTTGCCTCCCGTGAATAGGTGCAGATTGGTGAAGCATGTCCCATCCGTATTGACCCGGAACACCGTTCCATTATTCCCGATGCCGCCGAAGCTGGTCGTTCCATAAAGAACGTTGCCAGACATCACCAAACCCACTTGCGGATCAATCCCTTCGCTTACGTTCGTGAAGTGAAGGAAATTGGTAAAAGAGGTTCCATCGGTGTTGACGGCGTAGCAGCCTCCGGATCCTGTCCAATACAGAACGTTGCCTGACAACAGCACCGGTGAATATCCCATGAATCCATAGGAACTGCAGAGATTGGTAAAACACGTTCCGTCGGTGTTGACTCGGAACACCGTCCCCTGGCCATTCGTGCCACCTCGGGTTGTTGTTCCATAAAGTGTGTTGCCCGACAAGATCAATGGCGCCCACGGGTCCGCCCCGTCACTGTTGGTCAACCGCCCGCTGGAAGCATCGAGAGAGTCTGCCGAAAAATTATAAAGATTGGTGAAATCAGTCCCATCCGTGTTGACCCTGAAAACCGTTCCAGAGCCGGCACTGCCGCCCAACGACGCCGTCCCATACAGACTGTCGCCCGACAAGACCAACCCTGCCTCTGGATTAGCCCCATCGCTGTTTGTGCTGATGCCCAGGCTGTTGGTGGACGTGGCTGTAAAACTGTAAAGGTTGGAGAAACTCGTCCCATCGGTATTGACGCTGAACACCAAGCCGGCGTTTCCAGCGCCTCCTCCCGGCACTGTCCCATACACGGTGTTGCCGGACAATATTACGCCACCCGCCGGGGTTGAGTTATCGCCAGTGGTGAACCGGTGCAGCACGCCAAAAACCTGCGCCTCGGTGTTGACCGCCGCCAGAAAGAACGCGGCTATTGTCAGAACTGCCTGTTTAAGCATAAATTTCATCGAATTATTCGACTCGAAATTTCCACAGCGCGGCTCATTCCTGCCAAAGAGCCGGCCCATCGTCAATTACGAACTGCGCCCGGCCGGGCCGTAGGGCGCGCCCAACTTCCAGGCTAATCCCTCCTAATCTTAATCCTAATCTTACTCTTAATCCTGATCCGAGTTAATCCATTTTGAACTGCCGAGCGTCAAGATTAAGATTGAGATCAAGATTAGGATTAGGATTAAGAGCCACCCCCCCGCCGCGCCCAATACCCGCAGTCAATATTCGGGAAGATGTTGTCCGCCTGTTCGATTTGTCCCAGCCACCCCTTGTCAATCACTTTTGTCGTCAGTTGCCGATGCAGCTCCAGGAACCGCGCCAAATGGTCTTTCACCCGCCGCGCCGCGTAATCGGGGCTGGTGCCCGTGCGCAGGATGAACGGCCAGTCGCTCGATTGCGCCAGCAGCAGTTCGCGCCCCGCTTGCCGCAACGCCCGCCCCGCCAGGCCGCCGGCCCCGGCGAAACGCTCCGCCAGCTCGCTCATTCGCCCTTGCGCGATGCGCAGGTGCGGGTAAATCCAGTGGTTGCTTTCGTTCAGCCACACCTTCAAATAACCCTCCTCGCCCCAGCTCGAAGCGGCCGGCGTGGCCACTTGCTGCGTCGGATAGCGCCGCAAGTATTCCCCCGGCGTGATGAACGTGAAGGCCCGCTGGTCGTAATAGGCCTTGCGCGCGAAGTAATTCAAAAACTCCGGCCCCTCATACCACCAATGCCCGAACAACTCCGCGTCGTAGGGCGCCACCGCCACCGGCGCACGGTCCATCATCCCCCCCAGCTTTTCCATCTGTTCCATCCGTCCCCTCAAAAAATGGCCCGCGTGCTCGTCCGCCGCCCGCACGGCCGCCGCCCGGTCATAGACTTGCTTCTCCTGGCCCCCGCCCGTGATGCGATGATACTTGATCCCCGTGAAGCCCCGCGTGCCGGGCGCGGGAAAAAAAGGTTTGACGTAGTCGAAATCCAGATCAAACCCGATGTCCCGGTAAAAATCGCGGTAGCGGACGTCGCCCGGATAGCCGTGGTCCTTGCTCCAAACCTGGCGGGCGGACTCGAAATCGCGCCCGAAGGCCGCCACGCCGTTGGGCGTGAACACCGGCGCAAACACCCCGTAGCGCGGCCGCGGCCGGGCGTGCAGCAACCCGTGCGTCTCCGTCACGAACCACCGGATGTCCGCCTCCTGCAAGACCTCTTCGATCCCCTCCGCGTAAGCGCATTCCGGCAGCCACATCCCTCGCGCCGGCCGCCCAAAACATTCCCGATGGTAATCGCGCGCGATCAGTATCTGCGCCCGCAGCGACGGCCCATCATCCCCCAGCAACGGCAGCAAGGCGTGCGTCGCCGCGCTGGTGGCGATTTCCACCAGCCCCGCCTCCTCCAACCGCCGGAAGGCCCCGACCAGATTGCGTCCGCACTCGGAATAAGACTCGCGCAACCCGGTGAAACGACGGTGATACATCCACGCCAGCTCCCGATAGGCCGCGTCCCAGTGCGTGCGTTGCACTTCATTCTCCGCCAATTGCGCCAGCCCGTCCAGATGCCGCGCGTAACGCTCCTGCAACATCGGGTCCAGCAGCATCGCGCACAGCGGCGGGGAGAGCGAAAACGTCAGGCGGACCTGCATCCCGTCCTTCTGCCAGCCGTTCATCACTTGGAGCAGCGGCAGGTAGGTCTCGGTGATGGCCTCAAAGAGCCAGTTCTCCTCCAAAAATTTCTCGTGCTCCGGATGCCGGACAAACGGCAGGTGCGCGTGCAGGATCAGTGCGAAATGGCCTTGCATCTGGGGTGATTCGACTTCTTATTCCAGGTCCTTTGTCAACCACTCCGCCAGGCCCCGGGCCTTCCATAAGAGTATCACCCCGGCCAGCACCGGCAGCCCCTTGAGCGCCAGCCGCCACGGCGCGGACATGGGGCGATCGCGCAAGTACAAAAACACGTCGCTGGCGTAAAGACACATCCCCACCAATATCAGCCCAAGGGCGGCCAGCCGCAGAACCGACAGGACCACTTTGGCATAGGGACTCATTAAGACAAGCGAATCAGGCTCATCTTGAACGCTCATTGGCATCATCCCACCGCGCTGACCAGCGGCGGCTTCAAATCCTTGTCTTGCGCGTGTTCCCCGACCTCCCCCTCATACTTCGTCTCCCGCCTGAATCTCAGCCGCGCACGCCGCGTCTCCTCCCCGTCGGCCGACCGCGCCGCCGCCGGCAGCTCATACCGCCCATCCGGCAGTGCGAAGCGGAAGCTGAACGAGCCGTCCGGCCGCAGTTTGATCGGCCGGTCCCCGATGGTGACTTTGGCGTCCGGTTCGGTCGCGCCATAGACAATCAACTCCGCGTTGACGTTGAACCAGAAGCCCCGCCGCCGTTCCCCTCCCCCCAACGGGCTGGAAACGCTGGCCGGCGCCCCCATCGCCGAGGACGGCAGGCCGAATCGCCCCGCGCCGATGGAGGAAACCTGTTGTTGCAACTGCCGGCGGATCAACTCCGTGATCTCCAGCGACCCGATCCAGATGCGCCGCACCGCGTCCATCGAAACCACCGCCGCCAGCGCCTGTTCCTGCGCCGGCGTCCATTCGCTTTTGACCTCTTCGGGCGGCGGCAGGTCGCGGAACCCCTGCGCACGCATCTGTTGCATCGCCTCCACCAGCGGCACGTGTTCCCGCACCGCCCCTTTGACCATCGCCAGCAATTCCGCAAACGGCACCTCCGCCGGTATGGTGGCGAAACGGATCGAAGTGTCCTCCGACAGGCCCTCCGGCGGCGTCATCGTCCCCCCGGAGCGCGCCAGCGCCACCCAGCGATGGCCGGCATCGTAGTAGCCCAATTCCGCCAGATACTTCGCCCCCGCGGCGGGCACCGGCACGAACCAATTGCGCGATTCGGGATGGACATGAATCTGCGCCAGCGCTTCGCCCTGGATGGCCCCGCGATAGACCCGCAGCACCAAATGCCCGTCGGCGGACAGGGCGTTGTATTTCTTGAGCTGTTCCCGGCTGAAATCCCAGTAGGCGTAGAGCCAATGCGGATCGCGCGCGGCCAAAAACAGTTGTTGCGTCCCGTAGGACTCCGGCAACTCGGCCCCCGCCGCCGCAGTGGTCGCGGGCGCGCCCGCCGGCGCAGGCCCCAACGCGAACCGCTCTCCCGGCCCGCTGGCGGCCGGCGCCGGCGGCGCGTCCCCTTCCAGGAGAATCGCCGGAATTTTCAGCTTGCTCAAGCGCGGGCCTCCAGGGGTGCGCGGCGCGCGCGTCGCCCGTTTCGCCTTGGCGGCCGCCGGTCTCCCGGTAGGGCGAGACTCTGTCGAGCCACGCTTGGCCGCGACTACGGGGGCCGGGATGGCCGCTGTCGTTGCGGCGGTTGCGGCCGCCTTGGTCTTGCGAGTGCGGACGCTCCTCGCGCGCGGTTTGGCGGCCGGTTTGGCCGCCGGCTTGGCGGACTTGGCGGGCTTGGCAGCCGATTTGCGCGGCCCCTCGGAATTTCTCGGTTTCATAAGCTCAGGCGTGCGGTGGGCACGATAAATTTCCAACGTCCCACTATGGCCGCCCCGCCCCCCCCGTGCAATCAAAAAATGCCCCATCCTCCGGCCCGGCAGAATTTCTGCTTTCTGCTTTCCGCTTTCTGCTTTCTGCTTTGCCTTCCACTCCCGCTTGCGCTCACACCGTCTCGTTTGCTACGCTCCGTTTCATGCCGTCGAAGGTTGAGCAAATCCGTGCCTTATGCCAGCCATGAGCAAAGACGATTTCAACTCGAAGTTCGAGGCGCTCATCGCCAGCGCAAGACAGTTGCTCGTTTCCGGTTTTGCCGACCAGGAGCCTGAAGAAGCGACCAAGACGCTCCTCCTTGAGCCTCTTTTCCAGGCCCTTGGCTACCGGCCAAACGCCAATCAGGTCCGCGAATTCAAGATCCTCGGCGATTCGGTTGATTACCTCCTGAAGTCCGACCGCCCGCTCTTGTTTGTTGAGGCCAAGAGCCTCCATGACTGTCTGAATGCCAATCTGTTTGACAAGCATCGGGACCAGGTCATGCGCTACATTCAGAATTACCGCCTCAGCCCGGAAGTCACGAGAATGGATCGGCCCGTCGCCTGGATTGTGCTGGCCAATTTCGCCCAATTTCACTTCATCCGCGTCAACGAAACCACTCCCACCTTTTCCTTCAAACTGGACGACCTCTGGCAGCGCCGTGACCTGTTCTGGGAACTGCTGGCGCTGGAAAACCTTGAGGCCAACCGCATTGACGAACTTTACGACCAGCAGAAAAAGGCCAGCCTGGACCAGCAGTTTCTCACCGACCTCAAACGCTGGCGCCTGCTCATTGCCACTGCATTCGCCCTCCGGCAACAGGCGCGCTCGCTGGATGAAATCACCCTTGCCAGCCAGCAATTGCTCGACCGCTTCATTTTCTGCCGGATGTTGGAAACGCGCCGGCTGGTCGAATACAACAAGCTCGCCCGCGCCTACAGCCAATACTGGGCGCTTTACGCCCGCGCGGACAAAAACTTCTCCGAAGTCATCCGTGAGTCGCTCTTCATCGAAATCAAAAACGATTTCAACACCGAGTTGTTCGAGCAGCCGCTGCTCTGCGATGAACTTGAAATTGACAACGCCGCGCTTGCCGCCGTCATCGGCCATGAACCCCTGGCGCCGGAACTTGCCGCCACCTGCGGCTTTGAAACCGGGCAGGGCGAACTGCTCGCCTTCCGCCACCTCTACAGTTACGATTTCAGCCTCATGTCGCAGGACGTCATGGGCGCGGTCTATGAACGCTTCCTGGCGCACAAACTGTTTCAGAGCGGCGGGCGCATCGTCATTGAGGACACCGACGAACTGCGCAACAAGGAGGGCATCTATTACACGCCGAAATACATTGTTGACTACATTGTGGCGCACACGCTCGGCGAAAAAATCAAGCCGATCCTTGCCGAAGCCAAAACCCTGCTCGGCTACAAGAACTTCAAGGGGGCGCTGGCTAAAATCCGCGAACTCTCCCAAATCAAAGTCCTCGACCCCGCCATGGGCTCCGGCTCGTTCCTCCTGGTTGCCTTCGACGCGCTGGTTGACGCTTACTCCGACTACAACGCCGAGTGCCGCCGCATCAAAAAGGAGCGTAACAGCCACGGAGCGCTCTTTGACGCCGACTTCGTCGTAGCCGAGGAAGTGTTTGACGCCCCCCTCCATGTACTCACTGAAAACATCTTTGGAGTGGATTTGGACAGGCAGGCCGTCGAGGTGGCCAAGCTCAACCTCTGGTTGCGTTACATGACCGTGAATCGCGATCCGTTTCTCGAGCGCCTGCATCGCAAGCAGCGCGGCGGCAAACCGCTCAAGCTGCTGCCCAACCTGATCGAGAATCTCAAACGGGGCAACTCGCTCATTGCACATGCCAGCGTGGCGGGCGAGGCGGCCTTTGATTGGGCCAAGGAATTTCCTGAAATCATGCAGCGCGGCGGCTTCTCCGTCGTCATCGGCAATCCGCCCTACGAACGCATCCAGACGATGCAGGCCCACGCGCCGGAAGCGGCGGAGTTTTTGAAAGCAAACTATCGCTCGGCGGCTTCGGGCAATTTCGACATTTACGTCTGCTTCATTGAGCGCGGGCTGGAATTGCTCAATGCCAATGGATTCCTCGGCTACATTTGCCCGCACAAGTTCTTTCAGGCGGAATACGGGCGGGAACTGCGAACGTCGCTCACCGAAGGCCGGCACGTCAGGAAAATCATTTCCTTCGGCGATCAACAAGTGTTTCCGCAAGCGACAACTTACACATGCCTGCTCTTCTTGCAAAACCAGCCGCAGGAGGAACCCCTCTACGTCAAAGTGGACGACATTGAAGCGTGGCGGGTCAGCGGTGAAGCGGCAGTCGGGAGAATTGCTCCGGTGAGCTTCGCGGGCGGCCAATGGAATTTTGTGTTGGGCAATGGCGCGGAACTTTTTGCCAGGTTGAATGAGAATAAAATCCGGCTTCGTGACCTGGCAGAGCGCATCGCCCAAGGCATTCGCACCAGCGCCAATCCGGTTTACGTCTTGGATTTGTTGTCCGCGAGTGGCGCAACCGTCACCGCTTTTTCCGAGCAACTGCAACGGGAAGTAATACTGGAACGCGACGGCGTCGCGTTGTTTTTGCAGGGACAGGACATCCGGCGCTATTTCTTGGAGACGTGCAGCAAAGTAGTCATTCTTCCGTACCGAATCAAAGCCGGCCGCGCGGAATTGATCCCCGAAATGCAACTGCGGAAAAAGTTTCCGCTGACCTACGAGTATTTGCTGCAAAACAAAAAAATTCTCGAAGATCGCGAGGATGGCCGGATGCGCGGCCAGGAATGGTATGCGTTTGTTTATCCGAAAAATCTGGAGCTGATGACCGCTCCTAAAATTCTCGTTCCGGACATTGCGAATTTTGCCTCATTTGCCTGGGACCAAGCCGCCGAATTCGCTTTCGCCTCCGGTTACGCCATCACTTTGAAGCCGAGCGTAAGGGAATCGCCTTCCTATCTCCTGGGTTTGTTGAACAGTCGCTTGCTCGATTTTTATCTTAAACAAGTCAGCACGACGATCCGCGGCGGCTATTTCCGCTACTTCACGCAGTTTATCGAACAATTGCCGATCAAGCAGATTGACTCAAAAAAGAGGAGGGAGGTTGCACTTGCAAAGGAAATCCGCGAGCGCGTTGAGGCGATTCGGGCCGCGCATCGCCGGCGCGTGAAATTGCCGGAGGTCCTGGCTCGTTCGATTTCCCACAGCGTTAATCGTGTTCCGTGCAACCTGGCCCACTATTTGCAAAAGGATTTCGCCGCCGCGGTCAAGCCGGAAATTTTGATTGACGACGTCCAAAGCGTGGGATTTGTCCACGGCATCCGCATCGAATCGAATGGCAGGGAACTCACGCTCGCGGCCACGGTCGCCGAAACTCAGGATGGGTCGGCGCGCCCCTGCCCGGTGTTGCGGTTGGCGTTCAAGGACGATTCATTGCGGCACTTCGTCCATGCCTGCTGGCGGCGGTTCCTGGCCGACCATTCGCGCCAGAAGAAATGGACGAAAGGCAAGCAGCCGGCGCAGATCTATCCCTTGCTGGTCAACACGCTCGAACCACTGGTCTATTTCGAGCCGACCGCCGGTGACAATCTTCGCGCCGTCGGCCAACTGATGAAAGCCGTCGCCAAGGAAGCGGGCAGCTCCGATCTCGCCGCCGTCGAAGCGGAAATCGAGAAACTGGACCGCGAGATTGACAACCGGGTTTATGATCTCTACGAGTTGACGCCCGAGGAAATCAAAATCGTGGAGGGCAGCCCGACATGAGATTACCATTGGTCAATGAAGCCGAAGTGCCGCGAGCCAAAATTGTGTTTTATCTGCTTGATCCGAATCATCGTTCCGGCAAAAGCAAGGCTCGCTTCTTCGCCGCTCATGGCTATGCCACCGAACGCTGGCAGCAACTGGCCGGGGCCTTGCGCACACACGCCAGCGAAAACGAAGTCGTCAAGCAGGAAACGACGCCGCTGGGTGTGCGTCTGGTGGTGGAAGGTCCGCTCACTTTGTGCGACGGCGTGGTTGCCCAAATTCGCTCGGTATGGTTTATTGAGTCCGGCGAGCGGGTGCCCCGTCTGGCAACGGCCTACCCCTTGCGACAACGAAAGCCAATATGATCAACGAACTGGACGATGTCATTCTCACGTGCGACTTGCCGGAGCATGGCTTGAGCGCCGGCGACATCGGCACGGCGGTGCTGGTACATCGGCGCGCAGCGGGTTACGAGGTCGAATTCACCTCCCTGGACGGCGATACGATTGCGGTCGTCACCCTGATGGCCGATCAAGTTCGCGCCACCCAGAGCGGCGAGATCGCCCATGTGCGCGCCATGGCGGCTGCGTGACCGTACAGCAACGGCTGAGCGCTTAACCATGTTTAATTGTCACGTCTGCGGCCACAACGCCGCCAAGCCGGAGTTTGTCAGCGAGGTCTTCACCGTGGAAGGCCGCCGCGTCTTGGTCGAACACATCCCCGCATCCGTCTGCGAACATTGCGGGGAGGCAACCTTCGCCCGCGAAACCCTTGGGTTGCGCCTTGCCGAAAGCCAAAATCCGCGTCCATCCGCGTCCATCTGCGGTTCATTTCACCGCCCGCGCCCCCGTGGAAAAGCCAGAACGAAAACCGTCGGCCTGTCTTTATTCCCTTGCCGATCATTCCCCTGCCCTTTTCCGGCCTTTTTTGGGCTTTGCCCCCCTGCAACTGCCCAGTCTGGCCGCTAACCGCCAACCACTGGCCACTATTTCCTCTTGCATTCCCACAAAACAGTGGTAATATGGAACCTGTGCGGCGCTCACGCGCCTGTTCTTTGACATTTTGCAGTCGGGAAAAGGGGGCATCGGAAAGAGTGGCCAGGGGTTGGTGTTTAGTGGTCAGTGGCAGGGGTTTTGGGAACGCGCGTGAATTTCACGCAACCAAACCCCTGCCAGGAAGGTCGCCGCCAAGGCCGTCGAAAGGTGCAAAAAAGCAGCTAAGAGCAGCTAAGAGCAGCTAACGGCAACTTGGCTTTTTTTACGGAAAAGCGTCCAATCGGCCATCCAGGCGGCCTCTCACCGGCTATCTCAGGCGCCAAGTTACGGTAAATTACGGTAAATTACGGTGGGGATACACCCCAATCGGCCGTGTTTTCCGCCCAAGAGTGGCCCCTGGAGCCGTGAGACGGTAGGTTCGCGGTAAATTACCGCCAATTACCGCCAAATACCGCCAAATACCGCCAAATACCGCTGAGGGGATACCCCCAGCGGCTCGTGTTTGCCCCGGCAACCGCTCAAAAAGCCCCCAATCCAGCCGCTCATTCCAATGAGCGTTCAAGATGAGACTAAGGCGCGCTGGATTCCGGGCGGCTGGCGAGGCGCGAGCGAGGCGCATATCCGCAGCGATCTGCAACGAGCGAGCAACGAAGCCAGCCGCCCGGAAAACAAGCGAATTAGTCTCATCCTGAACGGGATTTGGAATTATCAGCGGCAAATTTTGCCGCTGCCGTCCTTGGCTCCCCGGAACCATCACGGCAGATCAAAGTCAATCAAACCCAATCAACCTGTCGCGCCGTAGCCTTTGGCGAAGGCGGAACCCAATCAAACCTGATCAAAGTGAAAAACGTCACTCAAAGAATCCTGCTTGCCAAAAGCGGGGCCAAAGGCCTTATTATGTCCAAACCAAAACAGGGGTTTATGAAAGAACGCAAATCTGACCGGGGGGACTTGGCCGGCGACGGCTCCGTTTTCGTTGTGGACGACAACGTCATGCTGGTCGAGTTCGCCGCCGTGGTGCTGCGGGCGGCCGGTTTCAAGGTCGAACACTTCTCCAACCCCAAAGCCGGCTTGCAGGCCATCATCGAAGCCGACCCCAAACCGGCGGTGCTGATCACCGATTACGACATGGCGGAAATGAACGGCTTGGACCTCATCCAGTTGTCGCGCAAAGTCCATCCCGCCCTCAAAACGGTTTTGATGAGCGGGACGGTGGATGACTCGGTTCTCCGCAATCACCCCGCCAAGGTCAATCGCTTTCTGGGCAAACCTTACCAACCGTCGCAATTGCAGGACCTGGTCACCGAATTGTTGCGAACCTGATCGTCCCGGATTCGCCACCGGCCGTTATCCCAAACCCGCGCCGTGATGTCCCTGGAACCGCCGCCCATGCCCGCCGACCTCCATTTCATGCGCCTGGCCTTGCGCCTGGCCCGCCGCGGCTTCGGCCACACCTCCCCCAACCCCATGGTCGGGGCCGTCTTGGTGCGCCAGGGCGCCGTCATCGGCCGGGGCTGGCATCGCCGCGCCGGCCAGGTCCATGCCGAAATGGCCGCCCTGCGCGACGCCCAAGACCGGGGACGTCTCCAGGCCGGGCTGAAGGGAGCCACTTTGTATGTCACACTGGAGCCTTGTTCCACCCATGGCCGCACGCCCCCTTGCACCGACGCCATCATCGCCGCCGGCATCCGGCGCGTCGTGGCCGCGGCCCGCGATCCCAATCCGGCCCATGACGGACGCGGATTTGAAATCCTGCGGCGCGCCGGCTTGGAGGTCAGCGTCGGCTTGCTCGCCCAGGAGGCCGCGCAGATGAACGAGGCCTTCAACCATTGGATCGTTCGCCGCACGCCGCTGGTCACCGTCAAGGCGGCGATGTCGTTGGACGGGAAGATCGCCACGGTGGCGGGAGAGTCCCGCTGGATCACCGGCGAAAAGTCGCGCGCCCTGGCCATGAAACTGCGGGCGGGCGCCGACGCCGTCCTCGTCGGCGTCAATACGATTGTGCAGGACGATCCCAGCCTGACCGTGCGCCGCCCCGGCTTTGGCGGCAAGCCCTGGCGGCGCATCGTGCTGGACCCCCGCGCCCGCGCGCCGCTGGCGGCCAAAGTCATTTCCGACCCCTTCGCCGCCTCCACCTCCGTGGTGGTGACCCCGGCGGCCCCGGCGCGCCGCGTCGCCGCCCTGGCCCGGCGGGTGCGCGTCCTGCGCGCCCCGGCCCGCGCCGGCGGCATTGACTTGCGCTGGCTGTTGCGAGAGCTTGGCCGGGAGGACATCACCTCGCTCCTGGTCGAAGGGGGCGGGGAGACCAACGCGGCTTTCTTGTCCCAGGGCCTGGCCGGACGGGTCGTGTTTTTTTACGCGCCGCTGGTCTTGGGCGGGCGTGCCGCGCCCGCGGCGGTGGCGGGCGCGGGCGCCGGGGGGCTGGCGCAGGCGCTCAGGCTGGCGGGGGCGGAGTGGCGGCGGCTGGGCGAAGATATAGTATTGACAGCGCGGCCGGCCCCGGCCGCGCGGAAGGACCGATATGTTCACTGGCATCGTTGAGGAAACCGGCCGGGTCGAGTCCGCGCGCCCCGGCCCCGCGGCCATCGAACTGCGCGTGCGCGCGCGCCTTTGCGGGCGCGGCCTCAAGCCGGGCGACAGCCTGGCCGTCAACGGCTGCTGCCTGACGGTGGAAAAGCTCCGCGCGGCGGGGCGGGAGAAAGTGGTGCAATTCGCCGTGCTGCAGGAGACCTGGCGGCTGACCAACCTCCAGTTTGCCCGGCCCGGGGCGGGCGTCAACCTGGAGCGCTCCCTGCGCGTGGGCAGCCGCATGGGCGGGCATTTTGTCACCGGCCACATTGACGGCCTGGGCAAAATTCGCCGCTGGGAACAGGTGGGCCGGGATTACCTCCTGCAAGTGGCCGCGCCGGCCCGGCTCATGCGCCACATCGTTCTCAAAGGCTCCGTGGCGGTGGACGGCATCAGCCTGACGGTGGCGGCCGTGCGCAAAAATAGTTTTGACATCTGGATCATCCCCCATACGCGGGCGGTCACGGCCTTGCGCGAGCGCCAGGCGGGCGACGCGGTCAACCTGGAAACGGATTTGCTGGGCAAATTTGTCGAGCGCCTGCTCACCGGGGATTCTGGTAATCCAGTGTCCCCGGCGTAGTGTTCTTGCTGGAATGCGGCCCGATGTCCACCACCCGTCCGGCGCTGATGTGGTGCAGGTGGCCGGCCACGTCCTTGTAGGTGAACACCCCCTTTTGCTTGTCCAGGACGGGCTTGGTCACATTGGTCACCCGTTCGCCGTTGGTCAGAGTCATGTCGTAACAATGGGCGCACCCGCCCAGCAGGGCGGCGCACAGCAGGGCGGGCAGAAGTCCGGCCCGCTTGAGAAAGCCAATGGTCCGGGCGGGACCGGTCCGCCCCTCGGCAAGAATTCTTTGATCAATGCTCATAACCGCCTTTCATGATTACTGCCGATTTTTTGGGGCAGCCTCTCCTAATCTTAATCCTAATCCTAATCTTAATCTCCTCATTCGGATTAAAATTAACATTAGGATCAGGAGCCGGCAAATGCGACCAAAAAAGACATGCGCCCGCGCGCCCGCCGCCCCGCTTCGGCCATCCATCCCGCAGGGGCCAGCCTGTTGGCGCAACTTCGGGGAGAGTTGGCCCCGCCTGCCCTACTCCGCCGCCAGCCCGTCCAGCCAGATGGTAAACGGTTCGTTGCCCCAGGAGTCCAGCGCCAGGCCCAGAGCGGCGACATGATGGAGGTCGGCCTTGCCGGAAACCTTGCGCTCCCATCCGTCACCGCCCGCCAGAGGAACCTCGAACAGCCTCCACGTATGCCGGGCCTCGTTATAGGGAACTTCATTCAAGAGATTGCGGCCTTTGTCCGGCTCAATTTTGATATTGCCTTCCTTGCCGTAAAGGGTCAGCACCGGGCCGGGATTCTGGAACCCCGGCAGATTGGGATTCTCAAACCGGAGCCAAAACCGGAGGCGGGTCCGGCCCGAAAAATCCCAATCCGCGTCGCGTCCGCGCGGATAAATCGCCGTGGCGTACATTCCCGGATAGGGGTCGGGCCGGAAACGCAGCGAGGTCTGGCCCACGACGGCGTCCGGATCGTTCTGGAAACTCATCCTGCCGCTGCCGTCGTTGCCCTCCAGATCGTAGCCCCACAAGCCGGCCTGACCCTCGGTGCCGATTTCATCCTTGACCGGATCCGCCACAATCAAATCGCGCCAGGCCAGATCGGCCAGCACGCCGTTGTCCACCGTCAGGCCAAGCCGGTAAAAACCCGGCTTGGAGAAAGCCGGCTTGAACAAAGGGCCATCCCCGGAGAATTCGCCCGCCTGCCAGTGAAAGTGAAGCTCGCGGCCCGCGAACTCGCGGCTGCCACGGGCGTCAAATTGGACCGCCTGCCCGATCACCGCCCGTGAGGGGCCGAGCAACTCGGCGCACGGGGCGGACGCCACCGAAAAGTCATCCGCGATCTGGCGCAGACCGGAAACATCGGCCAGGTAGTTTCCGTTGGGATTGTTGGCGAAGAGGTTATTCGCCAGCCAGATCGTGTCGCCCCACCGTCCCCAAACGCCCCAGCGATTGCCCTCCAGTCGGTTCTGCTGCACGATCCAGTGATGGATCCTGCCCCGCCCACCCTTGGCGCCGACATCGCCCCGAAAGACAATTCCTCCGCCGTTGTTGTCGTGGCACCAGTTGCCGCTGATGACGGTGTGGCTGGCGGGCCAGCCTACGATCACGATGCCCCCGTGGCCGAAGCCCGGCTCCGGGGCGTTGTGATGGCCGTTGGTCATCCCGTTGAAGCCCGCTTCGTTGCCGATGAGCGCGGTCTGGTCGCTGCCGCCCAGCCAGAATCCGTAGCTGCCGTGGTTGGCTTTGTTGCGAATATAAGTGTTGCCGGGACTCCAGGACTCGACGCAATTGTTGTTCGCGTAAGACGTGTCGTTTTCGACAAAAACGTTCCCGCGCGACACCCAGCCGTTGAGCACGCGAATGAAGATGCCGTCGCCCCCTTGGGTGACGTCGTTCCCAAACCAGTAGTTATCGTCCGAGCCGCTCTCGATCAACACGCCGGTTGAATCGCGGGCGTGAACCTCCCCGGCCGCCCGGTCAATGCGGATGCCGTAGGAGAGGTTGTTGCCCAGGAAACGATTCCGCCGCGCGCGCCAGAGCTTGGCGCACGTGTCCGAGCAATGGGAAAAATCGTTGCCCTCGACCAGGTTATCGTCGGATTCCACCAGATGCAGGGCGTCCCAAACCCGGTTGGCCTTGGTGGCGCGCACAACGCTCTGACGGACGCGCTCGAAAAGAATTCCACCCCGCGGCGGCAACTCCCCCCAGCCCTGCCTGGGGTTGTCATAGTTGTCGGAGAAATCGCAATTCTCCACCGCCAGCGCCCGGCAATCGCGCGCCGCCAAGCCGGTGGCGAATCCCCGCGCCTTCAAGTTGCGAAGTGTGACATCCACATTGCCTTCGAGAGCCACGCCGACCCCCGCCTGCTCCATGGATTTCAGATCGGCGGCGGCGCCCGGCCCGATCAGAGCCGCCCCATTGCCGTCAATGATGATGTGACTGGCGCGCACAATCAGGCGGGCGCTCAGCGTCGCGCCCTTGGCCAGCGTCAAATTATTTGTGACAATGATCTCGCGCAGTTCCTCCGCCGGGGCGCGAGCGGCGCCAACCGCCAGCGTCAAAGCCAGCAGGCGGGGAAACGCGGCGCGGAGGAACCGATGGGCTGGGTTCATAAGCCGCCAGTACCGGCCAAAAGCCGGCGCCGCGCAAGCACAAAAGCAAACCGGACAAATCGCCGGTTCAAATGGTGCGCTTAGCAGGACTTGAACCTGCACGGCTTTCGCCACTACCACCTCAAAGTAGCGTGTCTGCCAATTCCACCATAAGCGCAACCATCACCCGCTGCTAATCTGCCAGAGAACTCGCCAAAGAGCAAGTCCAGGATTTAAAATCCAGGATTTAAACCGGCGCCGCAGGGGCGCCATTTTTTTGCAGATTTTTCTGGCGTTCCGCCGGCCCCTGGGTTATATTTCCTTCGTTGGATGGGATGTTCTGAAGGGCACGGGACCCCCACGGGATCAACGGACCTCCAGGGCTGATGCAGAGTGTTTGGTTTGAATGGCGGCAGCGTCACTCAGAGTCTGGTCACTCATAGTCTGTTGTGATGCCCGCCATGATGCGGAATTATCATCGGGAGTGGATATGACACTTGTGCCAGGTTTTGATGTAAAGAAGCCGTTCGGCTCCTCGGTCAGATCGTGGAGAAGCCGGCTTGGAATCTCACAGGAGCAATTGGCGGCACGCGCCGGGCTGCACCGCACTTACGTCTGCGACGTCGAGCGCGGCGCCCGCAACGTTTCCCTCGAAAGTATTGACAAGCTCGCACGCGCCCTGGAAATCTCCGTCGCCGCCCTTTTCTCATACCCGTCTTCCCCAGGCCAGCCGGGGGCGGAAAAAATCCCCGAGGAAGGGTTGGTGGACATCCTCTTCGTGGAGGACGACCCGCGCGACGCCGAGCTGGCCCTGGAGGCGCTCAAAAGCATTACCAACCGGGTGCAACTGGCCCGCGATGGCCAGGCCGCCCTGGATTTTCTCTTCTGCCAGGGCCAGTGCGCCGGCCGTCAGCAGAGCCAGCGGCCGCAACTCATTTTGCTGGATTTGGGCCTGCCCAAGATTGACGGCTTGGAAGTGCTGCGGCGGATTAAATCCGACCCGCGCACGGCCTCCATTCCGGTGGTGGTGCTGACCGCTTCGACGCGCGACCGGGACATCCAAACCAGCCGGCAGTTGGGGGCGCTGGCCTGCATTGTCAAGCCGGTGGACCTGCGCAATCTGACGCAGGTGACGCCGCAACTGAGTTTGCAATGGGCCTTGCTGAAGGTCTCTCCGGCGCCCCCGCGCTGCGCGCTTGAGCCGGCCCCTTAGAGCGTGTTTTGAAAATGTGGCGCAGGCGTCCGGCCTGCGACGGCGACACCATGCCTGCGAAGGGGGTTCCAAAAGCCCCGAGCTGGCTCTTTTTTGCCATCCACACGGTTTTTTAGGTGCTAATAGGTGCTAATAGCTGCTAATAGGTGCTATTCCCGCCCTCCTCTTGCGTCACGGGGATGGTTTCTCTGCGCCTCCGGCTGTTGGCGACACAATGGCTGGGAAGGGGGTTCCGAAAGCCCCGAAATGGCTCTTTTTTGCCATGCACAAAAATTTTTTTGCTGCGATTTGGTGCGATTTGGTGCGATTTGGTGCTAATGCCGCTGTTTTTTGCGGTTGGGGCCGCGATGGGGACCGCAGCTTGGTCTCAATCCAAATGAAGAGATTAAGATTAGGATTAGGATTAAGATTAGGAAAGGCAACCCCAAAAAACATGAAATGCCCCCCGGTGGCGGAGGCGGGATGTGGAAGGCGAAGCACATACAGAGGAGGCCGCAGGATTGAATACAGTAAAATGGCCGCAAAAAGGCACAAAAAGCGCAGAAGGTCTTGTGGTTGTGCGCTTTACGCTTTTTCGCGGCTATTCACTTGGGTCCAAGTGCAGGCTATGCGACGGACTTCTCAGTATAGGGCGATTTGGCTCCGATTCGCGCGGGCGCGATGGCGCCCGCGCCTCCAGCATCCCGCCGCCGAATCCCGGTCGCAGGCTCCGGGAAATCCCTTCCGCGAGGTCTGCAAGATGTCAAAGAACAGGCCCTGACTTGGGCACTATACCACACTTTTGTGGTTTCGCACGTTTTTTTTCACTTTTTTTTGCGCGGGCGCATGCCACTTTTGCGGGTCGCGTTTGCCGGCACCGAATCCTAATCTGAGTGAGGGGGTTAAGATTAAGATTAGGAGAGGCAACCCCCCAAAGAAAGAAATGCACCCTTTCCGCGCTTATCCTAATGCCCGCCGAACGAAGGCGAAGCGGAATAAAGGGCGCATGAACTAGTTGACTTCAAAAACCGCGCCAATAGAGGAATCGGAGCAAACCGCGAAACAGTCGAAATACGCGAAAAACCCAGACCTCCGGCGTGATTCGGATTGCCATCCTGAAAAGTTTTGCACCATTAACAAAATTCCTGCCGCCAAAGAACGCAGCGCGGCGAAGCCGCAACCAAAGGGAGGCGACCACGGATTTCAGGGATGGCACGGATAAGAAGCGACCGGTCTTCCATCCGTGAAATCCGTGGTCAAAAATCTTTCCGAAAATGAATGATTCTGACGGATTGCAGGACAGCGCGGCAGGCCGCAACCAAAACGCTGATGGACAAGGCAGGTGGGAAGGCAAAAAGCCAAAGGGAAGATTGGGCAGAGGAATGTTCGGCAGAGGAATAGGACTGCAAACTTTTTTTCCCATTTCCCGCATACGTTTGCTCAATAAAACAAACAGAACCTTGCGCAATAGGGCAAAAGCATGTTCTGCCCCCCCGGACGTCGGCAGAACCCTATTCAGTTTGTGCCAGATCTCCCGGTGCTGTTTGATTGAGATCGTCGGATGGATTCCAATATGCTGAAAAGATCGGGAGTGAAGAAGCCGTCGTCATTCGACCCGGAATGCACAACCTTTCCATCTACCAAGTTGACGTAAAATTTCTGGCCAGAGCGCCCCCACCAAGGCGGCTGAATGGCGTACCAAAGTCGCACCTTGTGTTCGTTTGTGTCGCCTGTCCATCCGTGAGGCTCGCCGATCCTCTCGACCACCTGTGCTCTGGTCATCCCATTGGAGACCTTTATCGTATCCTTGGCATAGACGTGGCCCGGAAGCGGGCCAAACTGCGCAGAGATGAAGGTGCATATCACGCAGATCAGCGGCAGAAGAGAGAGGAAAAGTGCCAGCACCGCCAAGTCACGGTCTGAATCTGCCTGCTTAACCCGTTTCAAGAAGCCAAAGCCCAGAATCGGCAAAACCAATGAAGCTGTAATAAGAGTTTTGCCGAGGGAACAATCCAACAGCTCGATCAGATACAGGCCCTTGACGGACCCTGACAAAAGCATCAGCCACCAAAGGCACAAACAGGTCAGGAGCATCAGCAGGACAGAAAGTTGTTTTGATCTCGATGTGCCCATTTTAACAAGTGCCTTTGTCTGAGAGTCCACCCTTTTTCATCTCTTGTCAATCGAAATTCCCGTCTCTTCAGTTCCAATTCATATTTCCCGAGATCCAGTTTGGGAAACGCAGGTTCATTTTGAATTCCCATTTTACATCGTGCGCACCAGGTCGGGGAAGGGGCAGCCGGCGCCGAGGGAGTTGGAGTGGTCGCAGAAGTCGTGGATGATTTGCAGCAAAGGGTTGTGGGCAGCGACTCACTGATCCGAGGATGCTGGTGTTTGAGGTTCTATTGTCTTAATGACATCCTTTAACATTAACATCATGTGAAAGGGATTTGTGGGGGAAGGCGTGAATCCGTACTGGGAATAAAAATCCGCCGCCCGCTGATTTTTTGCGTGAACCAGAACCGCGCGAATCCCGATGGTGCGGGAGGCGTCCAAAATCTTGACCAGAGCCTGTTGGAGCAGGCCTTTGCCCAACCCCTGCCCTTGATACTTCAGGTCCACCGCCAAACGGGCCAACAACGCCACAGGAATGGGATGCCGCGGTGTTCCTTTGGCCACCCGCCCAGGCACATTTTCTTTTTCCACTGAGCCGGCGGCGATGGAAAAATACCCAACCACGGCAGGCTGATGCACGAGTGTGACGACATAGGTGCGGGCCAGTCCCGCGCTGGTGTTGGCTAAAGCGTACTTGACGAGGAACTCGTTCAAGGCGCTGTGGCCGCAATCGAAATCCGCAACGTCATGAGCGCTGGTGATGGGCGCGGGAGCGGAGAACATTAACGGGCGTCAAAAACCGATCGTTCAGTGAGCAACCGCCGCAGGGCGGGGATTTGCTTTGCGGGGGCATCCAGCGCGGCATTGAAGGCCGCCCATTGTTTGGCCGGCAAAATAAAGCGGTTCTGTTCAGCCAACACGGCCTCAGCAGCGTCTTGGGACGCAGTTACGATGAAATCCGTCAGCGAGTATCGGCGCACTTTTGCCGCCTGCCGTATCATCTCTTTGACTGTTGGGGCAATACGCAAATTCAAGCGTGTTGACGCCGTTTCCTCTTTCACCATTGGTTGTCGCGCAGTTGTACTCACAACGTGCTTACATTAGAGTCGATCTTCACTGCTGTCAATGCCCAAATTGATTCTTTTCATACGTTGTTGGATATCAATGGGATAACCGCTTTCGACGACTTTATTCACGTTACAATCGTGCGCACCAGGTCGGGGAAGGGGCAGTCGGCGCAGAGGGAGTTGGAGTGGTCGCAGAAATCGTGGATGATTTGCAGCAATCCCTGTTGGCTGGCGGCTGTGCTCAGTCGGCCCGTCTCCCGGCCGCCCAGCAAGCGGTGGCGGGCCAGCCGCAGCAATGAATTGTCCTGCGCAGCGGGCCAGGCCAGATAACGGTTCTTGGCGGCGGCGGCCAGGGCGTCGTTCCGCCCGGCCCGAGCGCGCGCCCAAAACCAGGGCAAAATGATGTTGACGGCCAGGTCGGTGGCGCGGGATTCGCCCAGCAGGGGTTGCGGCAGGCGCAGCGGGGCCGAGGCGAAGCCCCAATGCCACGACCAAAAGTCGTCCGCCGCCGGCAGGAGGCACGCCAGGAGCGAGGAGGGCAGGGAAAGCTCCGGCGGGGCGGCGGTGAACCATTGTTCGAGGCGTTGCGGAAAATCGCCCGCGGCCAGCCAGTGGGAAGCCAGGGCCAGCCGGCGTTGCGGCTGGTTGGCCGGACGCAGCCCGTGCATCCGCCAGAGAGTTTTCGGCAGGAGCACGGAGCGAAACTTGTCGCGGTCGCGCCACCAATGGTCCCACAAGAGGCGCACGTATTCGCCGGGCGGGCTGGCGGCGGGCAGTTCGGCCGGCAAAAATCCGCCCACGCCCAGCAAGCGGGCCTGCGTGGCCAGCAGCGAATCGGCTCCTTCGCGCAAGGAGGGCAGCAACTCGGCCAGGCGCTGCATGGCCCAGACGTTTTGCTTGTAACCCAGGGCGCGGAAAATCCCCTCCCAGAGCGCCTGTTCCCAGCCGGCCTGGCGGCCGCGGGTTTCCAACTCGGCGGCTTTGCGCTCAAAGCGGACCAGGGCCGCTTGTTGCAAAAGGTCGCCAGTCCGTTCGGCGTCCAATTGGCCCAGGGGCGCGGAACAGGCGCCGCGCAACGATGCGGGCCAGCGTTCGGCCGCGCCGGCGGCGGCCCAACGGTGCATCTCGGCCAGCGGCATGTCCAGGAATTGGCTCAAGGCCAGAGCCGGCGCGCCGGTGGGAGAGCCGCCCTCGGCGGTCCAAACGACATGCAAGATGACGCCGGCGAAGGCGGGATTGCCGTCGTGATGATGGGCCTGCCAATTTTGCGGGAGCACGTCAATTTCGACGTCGCCCGAGCGCGGTTCGTCCTGGCCGAATTGGAGGACTGCGGCGCGGAAATCGGGGCCGGCCTGGTGATTCCAGAAGCCCGGATGGAGCACGCGCAGCGGCTCGCCAGCCAGGGTGCGGAGATCGTCGCGGCGGAGGCGTTGATGGTGCCAGAGGTTTTGCAGGAGGCGTTCGGGCGGATGCGGGGAGGCGCGTTCGCGCAGGAGGAAGCGAGCCTCCTGTTCGGCGCGCCATTGGGCGTAAAGGTCCGGACGCAAAACGGGCACGGCCAATGGTTTTCAATCCACCCGGAGGCAAAGTCAAGGCGCGATTGGCTTCCCAAATCCTCGCCTAAGCCGTATCCATTCAATTAAGCAGGAAGAATTCAAGGCAAAGGCGCGAAGGCGCAGCGCGGCAAGCCGCAACCAAAACAGCGTAATCACAGATTTCACGTCTGAATTGAAAATTGAAAATTGAAAATTTTAAATTTGCAATTGCGACAGAGGCCGGCGCGCCGCGGAGCCCAATCGGGATTAAGATTAGGATTAGGATTAAGATTAGGAAAGAAACTAATGTTCTTTGCCATAGGATTGCAGTTGGGCGGCAAGAGAGTCGGCCAGGGAGGTTTCGCCCGCGGCGCGGGCCAATTGCAACGCGCGGGTCGCGACGCCGACGGCGCGGTCAAGCCGGCCGGAACGGGCGTAGGCCGCGGCCAGGCGGCCCAACATGAAATGGGCCTCCGCCAGGCGCGGGCGCTGTTGCGCGACGGTTTCATATTGACTCAGGGCCTCGTCGAGGCGGCCGGCAGCCAGGAGGAGGCCGCCCAGGTTGTAATGAGCTTCCACGAAATCCGGGGCCAGCTCGGCGGCGCGCTGAAAATGAGTCATGGCGCGGTTGGTTTGCCCCAGCCGGAGGAGGATGCCGCCAAGGTCGTTGTGGGCCAGCGGATAGTCCGGTGCCAAGGCCAAAGCTCTTTCGTAATGGGCGACGGCCTCCGGCAGGCGGCCCGCCTGCAGGGAGGCGAAGCCCAGGTTGCACCAGGCGTTGGGGAAGTCCGGCCGCAAACGGACGGCCATTTGAAAATTGGCGATGGCGGTCTCGAATTGCTCTTTTTTCAGCAAGGCGCGGCCCAAATTGTAATAGGCATCCGGCGCGTTGGGTTGTGCCGCGATGGCCGCTTGCAAATGTGAAATCGCCTCCTCCACGCGGCCCTTCTCCAGCAGGGCGAAACCGAGGTTGTTTTGCGCGACGGCGTCTTTGGGGTTGACCGCCAGGACTTCCGCCGAAAGGCGCATCGCTTCGTCCAGCTTTCCCTTGTCCAGCAGCGCCTGGGCAAGATTGTTGTGAGCGATGGAGGCGTTGGGCGCGCTACGGAGGGTCGCCCGCCAGAGCGTTTCGCTGTCGGCGTAATTCCGGCACTGGCGCCAAGTAAGCAGGCCTAAAAGCGCCAGCAAGAGCGCGTAAACCAGCGGACGAAGGGCGGGCCGCCCCGCCTCAAAGCGGCCCAGCAGGCGGTCAATGCCGGCGGCCGCCAGCGCCAAGAGGCCGATGCTGGCGGCGTATTGGTAGTGGTCCGCGACGAAGGAATAGCGAAGGGCGTATTGCATGATGAATCCCAGCAGCGGGGCAAGAGTTGCCACGAAAATCAGGAAACCTGTTTTGACGCCCCGGCCGGCCGTCCGAATTGCCACCGCCGCCGCGATGCAAGCCGCCAGCCAGAGATATTGGCGCCAGTCGGCGGGGTCAATTTGCCAGCGCGGGTAACTGAAGGACAGGTCCACCGGCCACAAGAGCTTGCCGGCGTAAAACCAAACCGCCCGGCTGGCGATGAGCAAACGGCTCACCCAACCGATGGCGAAGGCATCGCCGACGGCGAATTGGTGGTGTCGTTCCCACCAGATGCTGACCAGCCCCATCAGCAAGCCCATGGCGAAAAAGGGCGCTATTTGCCATGCGCGCCGCCAGCCAATGCGCTCTCCCCGCAGCCAGAGAATGAGCAGCAATGCGGCCGGCAACGTGCAGGCGGTGGTTTTGGCAAAGAGCGCCAGCGCCTGGAAAAGCAAGGCCGCAAGATAGAAGCCCCACCTTCCGCGCCGCGCGCCGGCGAATTCCACCCACGCCCAGGCCGTGAGCAGGCAGAAGAACAAGGAGAGCACATTCTTGAGTTCCGTCACCCAGGCGACCGATTCGACTTCGACGGGATGAAGGGCGAAGAAGGCCGCGGCCAGCCAGGCGGCCGGGAGGCGCCAGCGGCGCAACAAACCCCACAGGAGAAGGGCGTTGGCGGCGTGGAGCAGAATATTGACCCAATGATAACCGCCGGAGGCCAGCCCCCAGGCGGCGCGTTCCAGCCGCAAGACCGTATAGACCAGCGGAAAGTATTGCGACGGAGAATCCAGCGAGAACCAAATCCGTTTCAGCCCGTCCGGCGCGGTGAGCAAGCGATTGTGCGTGACGTACACATCGTCGTCCCAGATGAACCCCGCCTGCCAGACGGGTTGATAAGCCAGGACAACGGCCGCCACCAAGACGAGGGCTTGGAGCGCCAGGCGATTGCGGCTGGCGGACTGTTCAGCGGCCATGGTTTCCTTCCCTGGCGGCGGTCAAGGCGGCCAGCCGTTGGCGGGCCGCCTCGAGCGCGGGCTGGAGTTCCAGCGCACGTTGGCAATGGGCGATCGCTTCGTCCAGGCGTCCGCGCCGGGCCAGAATTCCCGCCAGGTTGAAATGCGCTTCGGCAAAATCGGGCGCCAATTGCACGGCGCGCTGGAAATGTTCCATCGCCTCCTGCTCACGCCCCTGGCGGAGAAGGATGTTGCCGAGGTCATTGTGGGCCAGGGCGTAATCTGGGGCTGAATCGAGGGCCTTGGCGTAGGCGGCGGCGGCTTCGGGAAGCTGGCCCAATTGCAGGAGGGCGTAGCCCAGATTGCACCAGGCCTCGGCGGCGGAGGGATTGAGGGCCAGGGCCTCCTTGAATGACGCCGCCGCCAGTGCGAACCGGCCCTTCTGCAAATAGGCGCGGCCCAGGGTCTGCCGGTTCCCGTCGCTGCGCGGTTGAAGGCGGATTGATTTCAGGCTCTCGGCGATGGCTTCATCAACCTTCCCTTGGCGCAAACAGATCAGGGCCAGCAAATTTGGGGCCGTCGGGTCGGTCGGCAGGATGGCCAGTGTTTGGCGGCATTGAGCGATGGCCTGGTCCAGCCGGCCGGTGTCAAAAAACCACTTGGCCAGATTGTTGTGAGCGGGCAGGCAATTGGGGTAATTGCGCAAGGTGGCTTCCCACAAGGATTGGCTGTCTTTGTACACGCTGGTTTGATGCCAGGCCAGAGCCGCGTAAAGCGTCAAGGCCAGGCAACCGGCCGCCGCCACGCCGGCGCGGAAGATCGGAGATTTGGCCGCCAAGTTGTGCAACCCCCAGACGGCCATAATCCAGAGGCCGACGCAGGGCAGATAAGTGTAACGGTCGGCCAGCGACTGCGCGCCCACCTGCACCAGGCCAATGGTCGGCGCCAGCATTCCCAGGAACCAAAACCAGCCCACGGCCAGATAGGGCTGCGGCCGCCGCCGCCAAAGAACCAGGAGGGTGATCAGTCCCAGGGCCAAAATCGCGCCGATGATCTCGCCCGGCCGCCAGGCCACAGACGGGTAAAAGGCGGCCAAATCGGACGGCCAGAAGTTCCTTGTCAAATACCGCGTATAAGCCACCGGAATGTTCTCCAGGCGCGCGCCGGCGGGGTAGCGGGCGAGCGTCGCCACCACGCCGAAATGATTCTGGACCAAATAAGTCACCGTGCTCTGGCAGGCGGCGAGAATAAAAAACGGAATCTTCTCGATGACCAGCCGCCGGGAGAAGCGCGGCCCGAATTCCAAGCGCCCCAGCGGCCAATAATCCAGCAGCAAGAGGACGAAGGGCAGCGTGACCAACATCGGCTTGGCCATCAATCCCAGCGCGTAAAACAGGAGCGCCAGCGCGTAGAAGAATTTGAAATTTGATCCGCCGCCGCTGCGCTCTGGCGCGACAAGCATTTGAGATTTGAGATTCTCCGCGTAGCGGAGCCAGGCCCCGACCGTGAGCATCCAGAAAAAAGTGCTCAACACATCTTTGCGCTCCGCGACCCAAACGACCGACTCGACCCGCAGGGGATGGAGGGCAAACAAGGCGGCCACCAGTGCGCTGCGCCAGAGGGCGCCGGTCATGCGGTTGAGCAGAAGGAAAAGCAAGACGGTATTGGCCAGGTGAAAGAGCAGGCTGGTCAAGTGGTGCCCCCAAGGCCGCGGGCCGTAGAACTGGCAATCCAGGATGTGCGACAACCAGGTCAGCGGATGCCAGTTGGCGCTGGCGACGGCGGTGAAAGCCCACCGCACACTCTGCCAATTCAATCCGTGCTGGACATGCCAATTCTGAGTGACGTAATCGGGGTCGTCAAAGTTGACGAAGCCGCAGTCAAGCGCGGGCGCATAAACCGCCAGCACGGCTCCGGCCAGCAACGCGGCCAGAAGCCACTTCCGCCAGCGGGTTCCAGAATCCGTCATGGAGGAGAACCTCCGTGGCCCGTCCGATAGCGCCGCAGTTGAGATTCCAGGGCGCCAACGAGGGCGGGGTTGTTTTGGACCAGGGCCAATTGACGCGCCCGCCGCGCCGTGGCCACGGCGTCGGAAAGTTTTCCCTCTGCCGCATAAGCGGCGGCCAGCGAGCTCAAAATGACCGGATTCTGCCCGCCGCCGCGCTCGCCGGCGTCCTGGGCCAGGGCGCGTTGGAAGCAATCGGCCGCGACATCGGGCTGGTTGTTGGACTGGAAGGCGCGGCCCATGTTGTAATAGGCCTGGGGGTACTGCGATTGCAGCGCCAAGGCGCTTTCAAAATTGGAGACGGCGCCCGCAACCCGCCCTTGCTCCAATAAGGTGCAGCCCAGATTGTTTTGCACGCGCGCGCGGAACGATGGCGAAACTCTCTTGTCGGCGACTTTCAGCGCCCGTTCAAAACACCTTTCGGCGCGGGGAAAATTGCCCTGCTCCATGACCGCGCACCCGACATTGTAACAAGTCAGGGAGTTTTCATCGGTCACGTCGGCCGTGTGCGCGAAGAGGGTCACAGAATTTCTCCAAAAGGATACCTGGTGGAAGGTCAACACCAAGCAAGCCGCGACCGCCGCCGCCCCGGCCGCGCTCACGGCCTTGAGCAGCGGCGGACGGCGGGCCGCAAATTCGGCCAATCCCCAGGCCGCCATGAGGAAAATTCCCACGCTGGGCAGGTAGCTGTAGCGGTCGGCCATGGCCTGGTGGCCCACTTGCACCAGGCCAATGGTGGGAACGAGCATGCCCGCGAACCAAAACCAGCCCACGGCCAGATAGGGCCGCGCCCGCCCTTGCCGCACCACCCAAACGGTGATCAAGGCCAGAAGACAAACCGCGCCGGCCACCTGGCAAAAACTCCGGTGCTCATAGCCATAGAACACGGCCAACGGCGAGGGCCAGAAAATCTTCCCCAAATAGCGCGCGTAAGCCACGGGGATGTTCGCCAGCCGTTCGCCCAGGGAAACGGAGGAGAGCGAGGCCACAACGCCGGAACGATTTTGCAGCGCGAAAGTGACGGCGCTGGAGCAGACGGCCAGCGCGAAAAACGGAATTTTCTCCACGATCAGGCGCCAGGAGAAGCGCGGGCCGAATTCCAAGCGCCCCAGCGGCCAGTAATCCAGCAGCAAGAGGACGAAGGGCAGCGTGACCAACATCGGCTTGGCCATCAACCCCAGCGCGAAAAACAGCAGTGCCAGCGCGTAGAAGAATTTGAAATTTGATCCGCCGCCGCTGCGCTTTGGCGCGACAAGCATTTGAGATTTGAGATTCTCCGCGTAGCGGAGATACGCCCCGACGGCGAGCATCCAGAAAAAAGTGCTCAACACATCTTTGCGCTCCGCCACCCAAACCACCGACTCGACCCGCAAGGGATGAAGCGCAAAGGCGGCCGCGACCCACGCGCTGCGCCAGAGGGCGCCGGTCATGCGGTTGAGCAGCAGGAAGAGCAGGACGGCGCTGGCCAGGTGCAAGAGCAGGCTGGTCAGGTGATGGCCCCCCGGCTCCGGACCGTAAAGCTGCCAATCCAGGATATGGGACATCCAGGTCAGCGGATGCCAATTGGCGGCGTGTCCGGTGGTCAAGGCCCATTTGACGCTGGGCCAATTGAAGCCGTGCTGAATGTCCGTGTTGCCGGTGACATAATCGGGATCGTCAAAGTTGACGAAGCCGCAATGGAGCGCCGGCCAAAACGCCGCCAGCACCGCCGCGCCCAGCAGCAGGCCGACGACCCATTTTTGCCACCGGCTTCCGCTATCTTTCATGCGTTCCCACAATAGGCCCATGGCCGCCAAAACAGAATCTTCAATTTCGACGGCGGGGCAGCGAACAGGTGACAATGACGCCGCCTTTGTCGGACTGCCGGACGCTCAGGGTGGCGCCGATAATCCGCGCCCGGTGGCGCATGACCCGCAATCCCATCCCCTTGCCTCGCGCACGAGCCGGGGCAAAGCCGGCGCCATCGTCCTTGATCTTGAGGACCAGGCGCGTGTTGTTGGAGCGCAGGCTCAATAAGATGTTCCTGGCGCGGCCGTGTTTGACGGCGTTGGTCGCGGCCTCCTGCGCGATGCGGTAAAGATGGACCGCGACCGCGTTGTCCGTGATCTTGATCTTCGGCTCGCAACGCAACTCGCAGGCGACGGAAAAAAGCGCGCACAGGTTCTCCGCCAATTGTTCCAGCGCCGCTTCGATGTCGTTGGAGTCCAGCACGGCCGGGCAAAGGCCCCGGGAGAGGCGGCGGGTTTGGGCCAGGGCCTCGTTGACCAGCCTGGCAATGTTGCCGGCGGCCTCCGCCTCGGCCAGGCCCTTGCGCTGGAGCTTTTGTTGCAGCACCTTGGCCAGGAAAGCAATGCCGGTCATGGATTGGCCCAAGCCGTCGTGCAGGTCCTGGCCCAGGCGGCGCTGTTCGCGTTCGCTGATTTCCTGGATTTCGCATTCCAAGGCGCGCCGTACCGTCACGTCGCGCAGGATGCTGAGATTGAGGTCCGGGGCCAGTTGGGTGGAGGAAAACTCGATGAGACACCGTTCGCCGCCGGGCTTGATGAACGAAAGCTCGCCCAGGCCCGCCGAGAGCCGCCGGCTTTTTTGATGCGGCGCCTTGAACGGCAGGCCGCTCCGCTTCCGTTCCAGCAACTCTTCGCGGCTCAATCCCAGCAACTGGCAGGCCGCGCCATTGACTTCCACGAGCCGGCCGCGGTCGGTCGAAATCAAGATCGCGTCCAGGCTCCGCTCGAAGAGGAGGCGAAAACGGTCGTGGCTCTTTTGCAGCGCCTTGAGCGCGGCAGCGTGTTGCACCGAATAGCGGATGACCCGCTCCAGCATCACCGGCTCCAGTTGGTCCTTGACCAAGAAGTCCGCCGCCCCCAGGTCGGTCGCTTGGTGGTCCACCTTGGGGTCGTCCGATCCGGTCAGAATGATGATCGGAGTCCGCACGCCCTGGGCCATGGCTTGGCGCAGCAAATCCAGGCCCGTCCGCGCCCCCAAGCGGTAATCCAACAAACACACCTCGTGCCGGTTCTGGCGCAAGGCGGCCAGGCCCTCCGCGAAATTGGCGGCCCAATCGGTGCGGAACGTTTTGCGCGGCACTTTGCGCAGCAAGCGGCGAAGGAGAAGGAAGAAGCTCTCTTCGTCATCAATCAACAACACTCGCAAGGGCGCCACAACCATGGCGATTGACCTTATACGGCCGATGAAAAATTCTCAACGCACAATTTCGTCTGCAAATTCTCGCCTGACGCGGCATCACAGCCGGGCGACGACCCGTACAAAAATTGGAACGGTGTGTTTTTCTTCTTGAAAAGCAAGCTCTGTATTTGAGATGCTGAATCCGACCGAATGGGGACAGGGATGAATGATGAATGAATGGAACCCAGTGCCTGAGCAACCAGCACCAGATCGGCATGGCGTTAAACATGCTTGTGCCTGACCCCGGCTACTTATGGCGGTGAGACTCTGCGCAATCCTGTGTGTTTGGGGTTTGGCCGCATCAGCGCGACTGGACGGAGCGGCCGCGTCGGGAACGGAACGGGTTGATTTTCGCTACTCGCCGCCGGAATGGCAGACGGCCATCTGCCTGCCCGACGACCCATGCAAGTCGCTGGTGGATGGCAACGGCGAACTGCTCTACCATTACGGGCAGGGCGGGCGGGAATTCGGCACCATTCTGGCGATTGAGGCGACCTCCAACGCCGTCTGGCAGAAACAGGAACTTCAATCGCCGCGCGTGCCCATCGTTCGCACTTATCTGAGGTCGGACGGCTTGGAAATTGTGCAAGAGGCGTTCGCCGTCACCGACCTGCCGCAGCCGGCGGCCAACCAACCGTCTCGCAATGATCTTGTCCTGGTCCACGTCACCAACACCGGTCAGGAGAGGCGGACGTTCGCACCCAAGCTGGTGGTGGACACGGCGCTGGGATGCCGGCTCGAAGACCAACGCGTTGTGGTGAACAACCACGAAACAGTCACCTGTTCTTTGAAGATGACCGGGCTGGTCAATGGCAGGCAAGTCCAACTGGAGGCCATGACCGTGCCAGCGGGCCGGACGGCCACGTTCTTTGTGCTCTATAGCGGCGGAAGCACAATTGTGGTTGCCCCTTCCACGGTCAAGAAAGCGGTGGCGGCACGCGATGACGCCATCAAGTATTGGGAGACGGCGCCGTTGCCCTATGGCCATGTCCAGGTGCCCGATCGCGGAATTCAGGCGTTGCTGGATTCGTCCATCCGCAACATCTGGCAGGCGCGCGACATCAAAAAGGGCGTGCCGGTGTTCCAGGTTGGCCCGACTTGCTACCGGGGCCTGTGGATCGTGGACGGCGCCTTTCTCTTGGAGTCGGCGACGATGCTGGGAGCGGGCCGGGAGGCGCGCAACGGCATTGCCTACACGCTGTCGCTGCAGAAGCCGACGGGTGCGTTCGAGGTGTTGTGCCCGCAATACTACAAGGAGAACGGCATCGTCCTGTGGACCTGTGTGCGGCACGCCCGGCTGACGCAGGACAAGGCCTGGCTGGAGTCCGTCTGGCCCAAGCTGGAAAAAGCCGCCGGGTACATCAAGGAACTGCGCCAACGGAGCCTGGAGGACGCCACGCCTTTGGACGATGGGATAAATCCCCCGGGCGAAATAGACGGCGGATTGTCGGGAGGCAGCACCGGCTACAAGCGGCCGGAGTTCTCGAATGTTCACTGGAACCTGGCGGGGCTGCATGCGTTCATCCAGGCGGCGCAATGGCTCGGCAAGACGGAAGAGGCCGCGCTCTGGCAGAAGGAATACGACGATTTCCACGGGACGTTTCGCAAAGCCGCCGCGCGCGACCTGTGCAAAGACAGCAAAGGCAATTCCTACGTGCCCATCTTCATGGCCAACGAAGGACAGGAACTGCCCCAGCGCGCGCAGTGGACCTTCTGCCACGCGGTGTATCCGGGGCAGATTTTCGCCCAAGATGACCCGCTGGTGGCCGGCACCCTGGCCATGCTCGAAGCGACCGAGCGGGAAGGGATGGTCTATGGCACGGGCTGGGACGCGACCGGCATCTGGAACTACTTCGCCTCCTTCTACGGACACGCCTGGCTCTGGCAAGGCAACGGCCGCAAGGCGGCGCAAATCCTTTACGCCTACGCCAACCACGCTTCGCCGGCCCTGGCGTGGCGCGAGGAACAGTCCTTGCGCGGGGAGAAGTTCAGCAAGGTGGGCGACATGCCGCACAACTGGGCCAGCGCCGAGTTCATCCGGCTGACGGTTCACTTGTTGGAGATGGATCGGGGCGATGAGTTGCATTTATTCGAGGGTCTGCCGCTGCGATGGACTCAACCCGGCATGGTCACGCGGCTCGATGGCATCGCCACGCCCTTCGGCAAACTTACGCTGGAATTGAAAATCGCCGCCGACGGAAAGAGCGCCCGCCTGCACGTCGAGCCGCTGTCTGACCCCGCGTGCCAGAAGATCATCGCGCACCTTTGGGGCTGGGCCAGCGACAAGAAAGACGCCATCATGGAACTCGATCCGAAGAGCCGGAATGATCGCGCCATTCCGCTGGCGCCCGCTTCATCCACAGCGAAGGGACAATAGTATCAAGCCATCATCGTCAGGCTCGTTCCAGTTTGTGGCCTTCGCCGCCGCCGTGACCGCCATCGGAGGATTTCTATTCGGCTACGACACCGCGGTCATCAACGGCGCCAATAGTTACATCAACGCACATTTAAACCTGAAACCGGCGCAGCAGGGACTGGCCAGCGCGAGCGCCATCCTGGGCTGCATTCCCGGCGCGATGTGCGCAGGTTTTCTGAGCGATCGTTTCGGGCGCAAGAAGCTGTTGTTTCTGTGCGCGGCACTTTATGCCGCCTCCGGCTTGTTATCGGCCATTCCGCGCACCTTGGACCAGTTTCTGGCCGCGCGAGTGCTCAGCGGCCTTGGCATAGGCGCCAGCTCGATGATTTGTCCTGTCTATATTGCCGAACTGGCGCCGGAAAAATGGCGCGGGCGGCTGGGCACGCTCTTTCAACTGGGCATTGTCTCCGGCATTTTTGTGACGCTCTTCATCAACAAGGTCATTCAAGGCTTGGGCGACGAGGTGTGGAACACGGCCTGGGGCTGGCGCTGGATGATGGGCTTGGAAACGGTGCCGGCGGTGGTCTTCATTGGCCTGCTTTTCACCGTGCCGGAAAGTCCGCGCTGGCTGGCGCAAAAGGGCCGCGAGGAGGAAGCGCGCGGCATACTGGAGCGGGCCGGCGGGCCGGAACACGCCGCGCAGGAAATGGCGGCCATCCGCGCCGCCGCCAGTCACGAGGAGGGCCGGTTTCTGGAATTGTTCCGGGGCGTGTTTTTCAAGCCGCTGGCGCTGGCGGTGGTGCTGATGGCCTGTTCACAATTCTGCGGCATCAACGCCATCATCTATTATTCGACTAAAATTTTCGCGGCGGCCGGCGGGGGCAATAATGCCGCGTTCGCCTCCTCGGTATGGGTTGGATTGATCAACCTGGCGTTCACCTTTGTGGCCATCGCCTTTGTGGACAAGGCCGGGCGGCGCCCGCTGCTGCTCATTGGCTCCATGGCGCAGGCGGTGGCGCTGGGGCTGGTGGGGTGGATGTTTCATCGGGGACAAAGCGGCCCGGGCCTGCTGCTGTGCGTGGTTCTTTTCACGGCGGCATTTGCCATGTCCATCGGGCCGATCGGCTGGCTTTTCTGCTCCGAAATATTCCCGAACAAGATCCGCGGGCGCGCGATGTCCGTGGCGGCCTTCACGGTCTGGACTTCGTGCTACATTGTGGCGCAAACGTTTCCGATGCTCAACGACAGTCCCGCCTTTGGACCGGCCAAAACCTTCTGGCTCTATGGCAGCGTGAGTCTGTTTACCTTCTTTTTCGTCCTGCTGCTGATTCCCGAAACCAAAGGCCGCCGGCTGGAGGAAATCGAAGCGATGTGGGAAAGCCGCGCGCCGAAGGGAAGTCTCAAAGGATGAGACAAATCAACTCCGCAGGAGGAGAGCTATTACCTGCTGGATGCCGGGCCGGAGGGATGGAGCGGGACACGGGGGGCAATCGAACCCTCGTGAAAACCCATGGAATGCAGCGTATTTGTATCAGAACAATTCCACCGGGCAGATGGGAAACAGACGAGCGGAAATTGCAATATGGATTGACGGTCACTAACTGTATCGGTATATTGCGGGGCATGAGCACACTAGCCAAAATTCGGGCCGCCACCGAGACGTTGCCGCTGGAACAGCAAGAGGAATTGTATCGTTTCCTCGGCGCACGCCTGCATCCGGCGTCGCCACCGCTTCGGAAAGCCCAGCTTGTGCGACAGGGCGGCGACACACTGCTGGCAGCGCCCTCCGACGCGCCGCCCATGACCGCCGAAAACGTGAAGCGGATGTTGGAAGACTGGCCCTGAGCGTGAACTGGCTCCTCGATGTAAATTTCATCCTGGCATCGAGATGGACGACTCATCCCGATCATCAGGCGGCCAAGGCTTGGCTTGATTCGATGACCGGATTTTGGACATGCGCGATCAGTGAATTGGGATTCGTTCGCATCAGTTTAAGCAGCGCCTATGGGGCGACGTGGGACGACGTTCAAGAGAGCCTGAAAAAACTGCACGCTCGTCACGGCCACCAATTCCTTGCGGACGATGTGAAAGGCACCGACGCCCCGGAAACCGATTCAAAGGACACAACCGACGCGCATCTCGTGGCGCTGGCAAAGCGGCACGGATTGAAGCTGGCGACCTTGGATACGCCTTTGGCCGCCAAGCCATGGGCTGCGGGTGTGGCAGAGAATCCATTGCGGCACTCGTTGAAATCCTCCTGATCTCCATTTCCGCTACACCCTTCGTAAGTCTTTGATTATCCATGGAGCGGGTGAAGGGCATCGAACCCTCGTCTCGGGTTTGGGAAAGTAGCGGACTTGACGCCGAGGTTTGGAGGGGCGGCAGCGGTGATTTGACTTTTGGCGAAGGCCAAGTCGTGGTAGCCTCGCGACAATGTTTGCGGAGACCGATGAACTGAAAGCCCGACACGGGAGCCGGCGCTTGAGCGCCAGACGGAGGGCCGGCAGCGTGAGCCGGTTGTTTTTGCGGTGGTGGATGCCGGCGTGCCTGGGCGCGCTGGCGTGGCTCGCCAGCAGCGGCTGCTCCATTCACCGTTACGCGTTCAATCAATTTTCCGACGCCGTGAGCCAGAGCGGGGCTGTATTCGCCAGCGACGACGATCCGGAGCTGGTGAAGGCGTCGTCGCCGTTCAGTCTCAAGCTGATCGAGAGTCTGCTGAACGAGAATCCGCGGCATCGCGGGCTGCTCCTGGCCGCCACGAGCGGCTTCACGCAGTACGCGTTCGCGTTTGTGCAGGAGGAGGCCGACGAAACGGAGGCGCGGGACCTGACTGAGGCCGAGGCGCTGCGGACGAGGGCGAAGCGGTTGTATCTGCGGGCGCAACGTTACGGCCTGCGCGGTTTGGAAGCGGGACACGCGGGCTTTGCGGAGGCGTTGCCGGCCCATCCCAGGGAGGCCGCGCAACGCGCCACCAAAAAAGATGTGCCGCTGCTGTATTGGACGGCCTGCGCGTGGGCGGGGGCGATTTCACTGTCGAAAGACAACCCGGACCTGGTCGCGCAAGTCCCCGCGGTGGAGGCGCTGATTGATCGGGCGCTGGAATTGGACGAGAGTTTCGATCATGGCGCGATCCACGGCTTTTTGATCGCCTACGAAATGAACCGGCCGGGCGCGGCGGGCGATCCGGCGGCGCGGGCGCGACAACACTTTGAGCGAGCGATGGCCCTTTCGGGCGGCAAGGAGGCGGCGCCGCTGTTGGCCATGGCGGAATCGGTGGCGGTGCAAAAACAGGACGTCAAGGAATTCGATTTTCTGCTGCAGCAGGCGCTGGCGATCAATCCGGACGCCAGTCCTGAAACGCGGCTGGTCAACCTGGTCATGCAGCGCCGGGCGCGCTGGCTACTGTCCCGAAAATCGGATCTTTTTTTAATTGCGCCATGAGTAATGTTCGCCCCATCAAAACTAAGATTCACAAAATGACGCGAAACAGCCCATGCCCGCCACAACCTTGCGGAGACCAACTGCGATGGACGCGGCGACGGTTCATTCCAGCGGCGGCGGCCATGGGACTCGGATTGCTTGCCGGCGGGAATGGGGCGTTGGCAGCAGCCGGGCCGATCAAGGTGCGGCTGGGCACGCTGGCGCCGAAGGGATCGTCCTACTACAAAGAGCTGGCGGCCATGGGTGAAAAGTGGCGGCTGGCGTCGAACAGCGGCGTGTTGCTGACGATTTATCCCGACGGGACGATGGGCGGAGAGGCGGACATGGTGCAACGGATGAGACTGGGCCAATTGCAGGCGGGCTTGCTGACCGCTTCGGGGCTGGCGGACATTGAGCCGGGGGTGAGCGGCCTGCAACTCATGCCGATGATGTTCCGCACGCTGGCGGAAGTGGATTACATCGTGCAGAAACTCCAGCCCATGCTGGACAAGCGTTTGGAGGCCAAGGGATTTGTGGCGTTGTTTTGGAGCGACACCGGCTGGGTGCGTTTTTTTTCCAAAGCGCCGGTCATCGGGCCGGACGACTTAAGGAAGACCAAACTGTTCGTTGAGGCGGGCAACCCCGCGTACGTGGACCTTTACCGCTCGGTGCGCCTGAACCCGGTGCCGCTGGAACCCGTGGACATTTTGCCCAATTTGCAGACCGGCCTGATCAACGCCGCTCCCCTGCCGCCGAGCTACGCGCTGGCCGGACAGGTGGACCGGGCCGCGCCGAACATGCTGGATCTGGCGTGGGCGCCGCTGGTAGGCGCTCTGGTTGTCACTAAGAAAACCTGGGATGCCATTCCGCCGGAAACCCGCGACGCGATGCGCCAGGCGGCGGTCGAGGCCGGCGCGAAGATGAAGGCTGAGGGCCGGCGCGAGAGCGTGGAATCGGTGGAAGCGATGCGCAAACGGGGGTTGACCGTCAACCCGTTGACGCCGGAGGCCGAGGCCCAATGGCGGCGCGAGACGGAGGGGGTTTATCTGAAAATCCGGGGATCCATTGTGCCGGCGGATATTTTCGACGAGGTGACGAACCAGTTGGCCATCTATCGCGCCGGACAGTCAAAGAAATGAGCGGCACGGCGAATCCACCTACGCCGGCGCCGGACGGGTGGCGCCGTTGGCTGCGCGTCGGCGAAGACTCGCTCGTCATGCTGGCGCTGGGGGCGCTGGTGATTGTGCCGCTGCTGGAAATCGTGTTGCGCCGATTGTTCCAGAGCGGCATCAGCGGGGCGACGGCGGTGCAGCAACATCTGACGCTGGTGATCAGCCTGCTGGGCGGCATGCTGGCCGCGCGCGACCGCCGCCTGCTTTCGCTTTCGACGTTATCCCAGTTTCTCAAGGGGCGCTGGCAAGTATTTGCGCGCGTTTACAGCAGTGCCGTCGCGGCGGCGGTCAGCGTGTTCCTGGGCGTGGCCGCGGCGCAACTGGCGGCGTCGGAGAGGGGGGGCGGCAACATGATGGCTTATCAGATTCCGATCTGGATGGTGCAGTTGATCATGCCGATCGCCTTCGCGGTCATCGCGCTGCGGCTGCTGTGGAACGCATCCGAGCGTTGGGGCGGGCGGCTGGGGGCGCTGTTGTTGGCCGGCAGCATGGCCGGGATCGGGCTTCATCCGTTTGTCGCCCCGGAGCGGTTGGTGACGCCGGGGCTGATCGGGCTGCTGGCGGCGGTGATCCTGGGGGCGCCGATTTTTGCGCTGCTGGGCGGGGCGGCGCTGATTCTTTTTTGGGGTGACGGGATGCCCATCGCCTCCCTTTCGTTGACGCATTATTCAATGGTGACCAATCCGATGCTGCCAACGGTGCCGCTGTTCACGCTGGCCGGATATTTTCTGGCGGAAGGCGGAGCGTCGAGACGTTTGATCCGGGTCTTTCACGCGCTGCTGGGCCAGCTTCGGGGCGGGTCGGCGATTGTCGCTGTGATCGCGTGCGCGTTCTTCACTTCGTTCACGGGAGCGTCGGGCGTGACGATTTTGGCGCTGGGCGGGCTGCTGATGCCCGTGTTGCTGGGGGCGGGATACACGGAGCGAGCCGCGCTCGGCCTGGTCACGGGGTCGGGCGGCCTGGGTTTGTTGTTCCCGCCGTCGCTGCCGTTGATTCTCTACGCTGTGGTGGCCAATGCCAACGCGGGGGCGGGCGGAGTGACGATTGAAAGGATGTTCCTGGGGGGGCTGGGCCCGGGAGTGCTGCTGGTGACGATGGCGTCATTGATGGGCATCTGGCTAGGCCCGAAGAAGCCGGCCGAGGCCACAAAATTCGACGGCGCGGAGGCGGGCCGCGCGATTTGGGCGGCAAAATGGGAACTGCTGCTGCCGGTGGTGGCGCTGGCGGCGCTGTTCGGAGGATTGGCCACGCCGGTGGAGGCGGCGGCGGTCACGGCGCTTTACGCGTTCGTGGTGGAGACGTTTGTCTATCGCGATTTCAAGCGGGCCAGCGACATTTCGCGCGTCATGGCGGAGGCCGGGCTGCTGGTGGGCGGGGTGCTGCTGATCCTGGGGGTGGCGTTGGGGTTCACCAACTACCTGGTGGACGCGCAGGTCCCGACGCACGCGGTCGAATGGGTCGTAGGAGTGGTCAAGTCGCCCTACGCGTTCCTGCTGGCGCTCAACGTCTGCCTGCTGGCGGTGGGCTGCGTGATGGACATCTATTCGGCGATCATCGTGGTGGCGCCGCTGATCGTGCCACTGGCGATGGCTTACGGGGTTGATCCGGTTCACCTGGGGATCATCTTTCTGGCGAACATGGAACTGGGCCTGCTGACCCCGACGGTGGGACTGAACATCTTTCTCTCTTCGTACCGTTTCGGCAAACCGGTGCTGCAGGTATCGCGGGCGGTGATTCCGATGCAATGTGTGCTGCTGATCGGGGTGCTGCTGATCACCTATTTGCCCCCGCTGACCACCTTCCTGCCGCGCTGGCTGGGGCGGTGAGTTCAGGCGGGACAAATCGCCTTGGGGAAAAGCCTGCATGGGCGGCCCATCCAATCCGTCTGGCAAGTGTGAAAAGCAGGTCTTGTGTTTCTTTGCAAAGGGCGTATGTTTGTAATCATGGATCAACCCTGGTACCGAAAATTGTTCCGCCGCCCTGGAAAGCCTCAACTGGAAGACCCTCAAACCGAGGCGGAGCACGGGGACGCGGAAGCGCAGTTCAGCCTGGGGTTCAGATTCGCCAACGGGGCCGGAAGAGCGCGGGATTACGCGCAGGCCGCGCAGTGGTATCTCCGAGCGGCCAGCCAGAACCATTCTCTGGCCCAATTCAATCTGGCCATCATGCTGGCCGGCGGACAGGGTGTGCCGCAGGACGACGCCAGCGCCTTGATGTGGATGCAAAAAGCCGCCCGGCAGGGAGACGCCGGCGCGCAACACAGTTTGGGGTTGAGGCATCGTCGCGCCAGCTTCGCCGGTTTGCCGCAGGACGCGCTGGAATCCAATCTGGAAGCCTATAAATGGTTCCGCCTGGCCGCGGCGCAAGGTTACCGGGATTCAGACACCGAATTTGCAGGCGTTGCCATCGGCATGACACGGAACCAGGTGATCGAAGGCGATCAACGCGCGGCGGCCTTCACCGCGCTGTGCGCCAATCCCACTCCGGCCTGAAAATGAAAGCGGGCAAAATACTGGACTTTGAGGACGACCTTTTCGGTCTGGAGTACGACAACAACATTGGCCAGCGGAACACGATGCGTTTGGATGCCCTGACCTACGAGAAGGCCATCCTCGAAGCCAAATCGTATCTGGGGATC
>Ga0326727_10004840_pt1 | contig 39548 bp, 22 predicted proteins | sample MB2enrmetagenome_FD_207643 | JGI IMG/M metagenome (GOLD analysis project Ga0326727, IMG submission 207643) | Lab enriched peat soil microbial communities from McLean, Ithaca, NY, United States - MB29MY | ecosystem: Environmental > Terrestrial > Soil > Wetlands > Peat | place: USA: New York...
GAATCGGACGGTAACCGCAGGGACGATGACAAGTAAAATAAAGAATGTGACGATAAAGGGAGCGGACGGGATTTCGCTATACGGGAGCGTCACGACGAACGCCACGGACGCGACCGGGTTCGTGAGCGTAACTGGGCCAGTGACACTGTATGCGAACGTAGTGGTCACCACGAGCGCGGGCACGGGCGGGGTAAGCTTCTCGAGCACGATCGACGCAGACGCGGTGGCGAACAACCGCACGCTGCAGATAGTGGCCGGGGTGGCAGCCGGGGATACGGTGGGCTTTGGAGGCGCGATCGGGTCGAGCGCGTCGCTTGGTGGGCTGACGGTAACGAGTTCGTACACGACGACATTCAGTGGGAACATAGGGGCAAGCACGAGCACGGCGGGTGTGGCTGGTACAACGAGCGTGACCGCGGCGAGTCAGGTGATCTTCGGCTCGAGCGCGACGGTGCAGACCTTCAATGGGGCGACGAGCTTCACTGCGGCGAGCGGGAGCAACATCGTGGTGAACGGAGCGACGACGTTCACGAACCTAAGTACGTCGGCGATCACGTTTGCGACGGCGGGAATAAGTCTAGCAGCGAGCGGCGTAAACCTGACGGTGAACTCGAAGGGGCCGATCGTGAACCAGTATGGGGTGGCGGGGACGAGTTCGGAGACGGTGACGCTGGACACGTCGAGCGGAGTGAATCCGAATCGGACGGTAACCGCAGGGACGATGACAAGTAAAATAAAGAATGTGACGATAAAGGGAGCGGACGGGATTTCGCTATACGGGAGCGTCACGACGAACGCCACGGACGCGACCGGGTTCGTGAGCATCACCGGACCGACGTTCCTCTATTCTTCCCCGACCATCGATAGCTCGGCCGGCTCCGGCGGAATATCGGTCGTCGGTACGGTGGATGCGGACATAACCGCAAACAACCGCACGCTCAGCCTGAACTCGGGAAGCACCGGGATAATTTCGTTCTCCGGTTCAGGCGCTATTGGTTCCTCGAAGCCTCTGGCGTCACTGACCGTCACCAACTCTGGCGGCGCGACCTTCTCGGGTGCGGTGACAGTCACGGCGGGCTCGGGAGCGATCGCCGTCACGAACACGGCGGCCTCGCAGACTGTCGTCTTCCAGGGCAACCTGTCCGCGACCTCGATGACGGCGTCACTGGGGAACGCCTACAACCTGTCCTTCACCGGCACGACCACGACCGTTCCCACGGTGACCTTCTCGCATACCGGCACCCTCACCCTGGGCGGCGGATCGTCCACCCTCACCTTCGCAAGTGGAGTGGTCCACACCGCGGGCGCCACGACGGTCAACGGCACGGTCAAGACCACCGACACGGCCGCCAGTTTCGCCGCCCTGACTGTGGGCGGGACATCGACCATTCAGACCTATAGCTCCTCGGGCGGAACCCTGACTATCGCCACCCTGCTCGGAAACCAGAACCTCACGCTCACGACAGGCTCGGGCGCGATCACGGTGTCGGGCAACGTGGGTGACGGGACGGCCGCGAACGATCTCGGCACGGGGACTGGCGCGGCGTTGACGATCAGCGGCACGACCGCTCTCGCGGACTTTAAGGGAGCCTCCCAGACTAACTCTGGCATATCCATCTCCGGGCCCTCGAAGTTCGAGGCTAATGCAACGATAGGTGCCGGTGACACGGTCTCGACCCTGAGCGGCAACGTGACCCTGGTGCGGCCTTCCACCGCCGATCTCACGATAGCGGTGGGACGTTCGATAATCTTCGGCGGAACGACCACTCTCGACGGGGCCGCGGCCGGGGGCGTCTACAAGATCAACGTCAACACCTCGGCCGCGTCGGGCTCGAACGCTGCGGACATCTACTTCACGGGCGCCATCTTGCCGGGCACGAACGCTCAGAGCCTCAACCTCGCGACAAGCACGAGCACGACCGGCTCGAGGCTCGTGACCTTCAACGGGAACGCCACCTTCAGCTCGACGACACCCTATACCACTTATGCCCTCCAAGTCACGGCCAACAAGCTGGCCATCACCAACGGCGTGAGCGTGAGCTCGACGAATCAGGACATCCTCTTCTATATCAACTCGGCCTTGAACCTCGGCGGAACTTCGGTCACGGTGAATACTGGCGGAGGGAACTTCCGTATCGCCCCGGTGACGATCACCAACACCGTCGAGTTTGCTCCTGTCTCCACGGGCATCGGCACGGTCTTCGTGGACAGTCGATTCTCGGGCATAACGACGGGAAGCGGGCATTTCTATCTCGGCCAGACGACGCAGACGGGGAACATCTACATCGGCAACTCGAGCAATGCGGTCGCGGCGGCTTACCTGCTGGAGGTGGTGCAGAGCCAGAGCGGAGCGGGTAACATAACTTTCTATAACGGTTACACGGCATCGAATGAGAACCTCATACTGACCGCGGGCACGGGGGGGGTGATCTTTGGGAATACGGTGACGCCCCTGGCCATCAGTCTTGGTACGGGCTCCTTCACCTCGAATGGGGCCGTCGGACCGGCGGGCGCGGTCACTGTCGCGCAGAATACGACCGTCAGCGCCGCGGGCGGCATTTCTTTCCTCACCCAGTACAGCACGATCAACGACAGCTCGGCGGGGACGCACACGCTCGGACTCACAGTCGGTGGAACGCCGACCGCGGGAATCGTCCTGGCCGGCACTGTCGGGGCCACGAGTCCTATCCAAACACTCACGATGAGCGTCACAGGGACGAGCTACGGAATCTCGATGGTGAACGTGGCGACATCGAGCTTTCAGAGCTACACGGCCTCGGGCGGGATCACGCTTAACGGGACGAGCTACGTCACCTCGGGCGGATCTGTCCAGTTCAATGGGGCGGTGACGCTTGCAGCCAGCCCGACAATCGACACGACGGACGGCAACGTCACACCCGCCGGCAGCACGATCACCTTCAATCCTTCCCTCGACGATTCCGCGAGCGATACTCATGATCTGATCTTGATCCAGGGCACGGGAACCATCCAGGCGCTCGGTGTGGCAGTCGGCGGCACCCATCCGCCGAAGAGCCTGACAGTGCGCGCGGACAAGGGCCTGAGCGCCACCGCCGTCGTGAAGGCCCAGTCGATCAACCTCTACACCTACAGCGACTACTATGGGACCGCGACGAGCATGGGAATCGGAGCCTCGGCTGTGGGGACCTGCCAGCTCCTCTCAAGCTCGCTGGCCAATCTCCAGGGCTTCACCACGCTCACCATCGGCGAATCGGGAAAGCAGGCGGGCACGGTCACCGTCAAGGATGCGGCTTCGCCAGTGCCGGCTTCCGCCATCGTGGTCAACTCCAACTATAGTACCGGCACAGTGACCCTCGACGACTCGAGTGGAGTAGCGCTCGCCACAGGCGGCGCCGGCAACATCAACATTAACGCTGGCTTAGGCGGGATCACCGCAAACGCGACAGACACGACCGCCGAGCTCTCGACCTCGGGTATCATCACCCTCAACACCACCGGCGCGATCGGTTCCTCGAGCAACCGCGTCCAGTTCCCGACGGGCCAGTCCAACATAGTGGTGACTAACGCGCCCGGAGGCGTCTGGCTCGATGGCATCGGGAACATAACGCTGGCTGCGATCACGACTGCCTCGACCGCGACGACTGGCCTTAACGTGACGACCTCGGCCTCCAACGGCACCATCACCTTGGCTGGAGCGGTCAGCACCGCCGGGGTGACAGCCGGGAACGGCGCGATCACGCTCACACCGAACGGCACGGGCGCCATCGTCCTCGATTACTCTGCCGGCACCACCATCTCGACGAACGCCGCCGCGGTGAGCTTCAACGCCCCGGTCTATCTCGAGGCCGACGCCACAATCCTCACGCCGACGACAGCCGGCGGAGCGATCGCCTTCTCGTCGACGATCGATTCCTATGCCTCCACCAGTCATTCCCTCACGGTGGGCGCAAGCGCCAGCCACGTCGGCGCTGTGACCATAAGCGGCACCATCGGCGCCACGACGGCCCTCTCCGCACTCACGATCTACGGAGGAGCCATATCCCTCGTGAACATTGGCGCCTCCTCCAGCGTCGCCGGCGTCAGCGGAGCCGTCCTGATCAACTCCTCGAGCACCATCACCTCGAGCATGACGAACTGGTGCACGGGCGGTAACCAAACCTACGTGGCCGCCACGAGCATGACCTGGAGCGCGATCACCACAGTGAACCTCACGACCGGGGCCGGCGGTGTGATCGACCTCTCGGGCACGCAGGCCTTGGTCGCAATTTTGCCGACCACATCGGTCCTGACCTCCGACGACATTAACCTGAATACGAGTTCGACGAGTCAGACGAGTCCGATAAACAGTCTGGACTTCGGTACCAACACGCTCGAGTTCTTCACCGTGACTCCCTCGGAGAATATGTCGATTGGCGACAACTTCAGTGCTGCATGGGCCCTGAGCCAATGGGAGATTAACAGGATAAAGAACGCCACGAAGATCATATTCGGCCAGGACACTGTCTATTACGGAGCCATAACTTTCAATAATGCAGACTTCTCGGCGGTCAACGGCACGGGCGTCGGCGCGGAGATCGAGGCCTACTCTACAGGGAATGGAACCGGGTCGATTAATCTGAACGATGGTCAGGCCGGTGGCGGGAGCGCCAACTCTTCGGATTTTGGCTTGAGCGCCGGCACGGCTTACGTGGCGCTCTTCGCAGGGAACTCCTCCTATCACGGTACGATCACCTCCGCCCAGCTCGCGAATGGCTATCCCGACATCCTGACCCAGGGCAACATCTACTTGAACGCTTCGTACCAGATCGGCAGCGCGACCAATCCGGTGCAGGTCTGGTACTACAACGCGAGCACGCCAAAGGTGTACGTGGGCTATAAAACCGACGGAGTGACGACGATCACCCCGAGTGCCACGAACGGAGCCTGGATCCAAGGTATCGGCGGACTCGTACTGGCCTATACCAATCTTTCGGGGCCCCTCTCGCTCACTGCGTATACCGGAATAGGCTACATCGTGCTAACGGACAACCAGGTGGAATCGGGCGATATCAGCTTCAATGTTCCCGTCATCCTCGCCGCCTCCAGCGGCTCGATCACCATCGATACGGGGGGCCACAATATTATCTTCAACAGCACGATCGACGCCGAGTCGGTCGTCAACGGCGGGGTCCAGTCCCTCACTATCGTTGCTGGGGCGGGGAACGTCGCCTTCAACGCGCCGATAGGGAACAACACGACCGTGAGCGGCCTTGCCGTGAACGCGATAAAGAGCCTGACGATAACCAGCGCGACTAATGTCACCTTCGGGAACGCGACTGCCGGAACCCCCAACCTCACCACGACGGGCGACGTGTCCATCACCAACACCAGCACCGGCGTTCTGGAGATAGACGACTCCACGAGTTCGTCGGATACGAGCGTTTTCGATCTGAAGATCGGAGGGAACTTCTCCCAGAGCGGGGCGAGTTCGGTAAAAATTGCGGGCGACATCGAGACGACGAGCAACGGCACGATCACCTTCAATTCTCCCTTGCAGCTCAACGGCAATGTCCTTCTGTACTCGGGATCGGGGGCCGTGACCTTCCAGAGCAGCGCCACGATCGACAAGTACTCGGGCGCGTCCTACTCCGGTCTCTATGTCAATAGCTCGGGCGTCACCACCTTCGGCAAGGCGATCGGTTCCTCGAGCGCGATCGACTCCCTGACGATGGATTCGACAGCGCTGTACCCCTTCTCTCACCTGGGCGGCACCACGAGGGTCAACGGAGGCGCGATCAGCACGAGCGGCGCACAGATCTACAACGACACGGTCGTCATCGGCGCCGACACAACCTTCACGGGCGCGGCCATCAGCTTTGCGGGCACGCTGGACGGTGACACCGCGGCCACGAGAAACCTGACGGTGAACGACTCCGGCGCGACGACCTTCGGCGGCCAGGTGGGCAAGATCCAGAGCCTCAGGTCCCTGACCACGGATTCCGGCGGGAGCACGACAATCTCCGGCGGCGCGATCGCGACGAGCGGCGCCCAGACCTACAACGACGCGGTAACCGTCGGGGCGAACGATACGCTGACCGGTGTCAGCATCAGCTTCCAAAGCACCGTCGACTCCGATGCCGCGGCGAACGCGAGGATCCTGACCATCGACGACGGCGGGACCACGACTTTCACGGGAGCGGTGGGCGGTAGCAAGAGCCTGGGCTCCTTGATCACGGGCTCGACGGGAAGCACGGCGATCAATGGCGGCGCGGTCACTACGACCGTGGCCCAGACCTACAATAATAATGTCACTCTCGGCGCGAACACGGTCCTGACTCAGACCGGAGGGGCGGCCACGTCGGTGAGTTTCGAGAAGACCCTGGACGCGGCCTCGGCAGGCGGTCAGAGCCTGACCGTCCAAGCTGGCTCCGGCGCGCTGCACTTCGTAGGGGCCGTGGGCGGGGGTAAGGCGCCATCTACCATCGCGGCCACCAGCACCAACAGCGCGGCCAACGCGATCGAGCTCTCTGGTAGCGTCACTACGACGGGAGCGCAGACCTACACGGGCAACGTCACCGTGGACGGGGGAAGCAGCGACAAGGTCCTCGCCACGGCGGCCCTCCTGCTCTTCGCGGGACCAGTGGTCCATACGAGCGGCACGATCCAAGCCGGCATCAACGCGAGCGACGTCGCTATACGCTTCGCTTCTTCCTACACTGCCTCGAGCACCGCTTCTCTTTCGGGGAACTCCACCGCCCCGGGCATCGAATTCGACGCCAACGCGACGCTGGAGAGCTTTACTCATAACGGCGACACGCTGGAGTTCAAAGGCACCGCCGCTCAGCAGTTCGACTCCAACGACCAGATAATCGGGACTGTCATGATGGCCGGAACGGATCTTGTCATTACCGGTCACAGCGTGCACCAGACGGGCGGAACGTATACGACGACGATTCAGTCCGGCATCCTCGACCTCGCCACGAACGGGGCCACGGTGGGCTGGGTGGCCGACAGCGCCACGGGAACGGCTTCCTCTGCTGGCCTCTTCCACGGTTTCGCCGGAAGTTTGATCCTCGATGCCGGTACTCAGCTGAGTTGTGTCTCCTTATGGACAGAGAGCATCTACGCGATAAGCAACGCGGGCGCGAACACGATCACGTCGTCGGGCATTAAGGTTACGATCTCGGGGGCCTTCTCGACCCCTGCCAACTCCACCCTCGTAATGACGGGAAGCGGAGCGACCCTCACCGCGACTCCCCAGATCGGCAACTTGACTGTCTCGGGGTCGGTGAAGCTCGGCACGGCCTTGTCCATGGTCGGGAACATGGTCATCTCCGGAACGCTCGACGCGTCGACTTCGAGCTATCAGATCACGATCGCTGGTTCGAGCTGGACGAACTCGGGGACCTTCGTCCCGGAGTCCGGGACCGTGAAGTTCACGGCTTCCTCCGTTTCCATCTTCGGCGCGAACAATTGGTACGTTTTCGATTGCGAGGTCCCAGGCGCCACGATCTACTTCCCGCAGGGCACGACGCAGACCATCAACACGGGTGGAACCTTCAAGATCATCGGCTCTTCGGGCTCGCCCGTCCTCCTCACGCGCGCGCAGGCGACGGCCGTGGCCGATCTCGGCTGGAAGATCACGAACTCGCCCACCGCGAGCCTCATGTGGCAGATCAACCTCATCCCTGGCGCCACAGTGAGTCTGTCCAACGTCCAGGTCGCCTATTCGGATGCGCGCGCCCACCCCATCGCCTTGCCGAGCAACGTGACTCTGATGTACTACAATGGCTCCGGCGCCCTTAGCGCCAGCGTCGTGACGCCGACGGACCTCACCTACACCTACCTGACCGACTACCAGTGGATCAGCGGCCTGCCTGTGGTGTACAGCTACACCGAGGACTCGGACGGGGATGGCAAGATCGATCGCATCAGGGTCGTGACGGCGGCCCCTATCAACGGTGATTTCTCGGGCTTCACGGCCTCGGTCACCGGCTATACCATAGATACCTCGAAGGGCACGAACGGCTACACGATGGTGCCCAGCGGCAGCTGCCTGCCCTATAACCCTTACCCTACCCCCACGAGCCCGACCTACGGCGGCTATGGCTACGAGTTCTTCATCTATCTCAAGGAACTCTCAGTCAACGATACGGGCGCCACCCCGAGCTGGTCCATCGCCAAGAACACTTCGCTTAAGGACAACTCGACCGACAACTTCAAGGTGTCGACGCTGAACGACTTGGCCACCACGGCGATAGACGGATCGAAGCCCCGTATCGCCTACACGCTCGCTCTGCCGGGGAAGAACCAGGTCTTCTTCCATTTCAGCGAGCCGATCTACGCCTCGGACGGCTCGAGCGCGGTCGACTCGAGCTATTTCAGCGGAGCCTCCTCGATCAGCCGCGTCACCACGAGCGGCAACGGGACCTCGGAGGTCCTGGCGACCTATCCCTCCTCGATCAGCGCGGCTTCGATAGCGGCTGCGACCTTGTATTTACTCTCGGCCTCTACCTCGAACGCCATTCAGTCGCCGATCGACTACTCTTCGGGCAGCTGGCTGAGTTTCTTCTTCACGAATTACTTGGTAACCCCGCCCGCGCCCTACAACGAGGCGGCCGGCTACTCGTCCACGAGCCCCTCCTGGTCGACTCCGGCCACGGTCGCCTCCGTGCCCTACTACCGGTCGTCGTACTCGAGCGCAGAAGCGCTCGGCTACGAGCACCGCGTCTCCGATGTGATGATCTCACTGCCGCCCCCAACCTCGGGCACCTACGATCCGACGACCTACTTCGCCTGGCCTATCTACGCGAAGGACAACCTTACGCTCACGCTATCGGACAGCCAGATCGCCAACCTCACGGCCGCCCAGTCCGCCGCCGAGGGCATCGGCCTCATCAGGGCATTCGACGGGAGCCAGTGGCTGCGTCCGCAGACCGTCACCGTGCAGACCAGGGTGAGCGCCAATCTTGGGAGCTCGTATAAGCCGTCTCTCGCCTACGACACTAACGTGGCCTCGACGTACTGGGGCTCGGTGAGCGGGACCTGGCTGCCCAAGCATGCCGAGTCCTCGTTCTCGGGCCTCGACGCCTACCCCGACTCGGGCTCGGCCTCGCAGGGCAGTGCTTCTTCGGCCGCCACCAACCTGTGGAACCTATCGGTGCCGAGCACGGATTCGAAGATCTCTGGCGTAGCGGACAATTCGGTCTTCGGCTTCTTCTATACGCTCTCGAGCTCGCCTTCCGATCTCTACGTCGGCAGGCTCGCCGTGAGCGATCCCTCCACCATTCCGGCGGATTGGTATAGGTATGTCAGGCCCTTCTCTTTCTACTTCCACAAGATCGTCCAGCAGAAGGGCGGTGTGACGATCCTCAACAATGTGATCGATCCGACCAAGGGCGATTCGGTCCGGCTCGATTATCAACTCGCGACCGAGGGGTCGGTTACCGTGACGGTATTCACGCTCGACGGCGACGTGGTGGCGAGGCTCGTCGACTCCTCGTCGCAGGCCGCGGGGAACTATTCGGTGTACTGGAACGGCAAGAACCTCGGAGGGAGACCGGTAGCGAGGGGCCTGTACTTCATCCGCCTCGTGGCGCCCGGGATGGACGAGATCCGCAAGGTCCTCGTGATACGCAGATGATCTTCTAATACGACCCGCTCGTCGCTATACTGAATCGTGGAGGTTGCGCGACATGAAGATTCTCATGGTCTCGAGCGAGGCCACTCCTTTCGTCAAGTCCGGGGGCCTGGGCGACGCGGTAACGGCGCTTTCCCGCTCCCTTTCTCGCGCCGGGCACGACGTTAAACTCGTCCTGCCGCGCTATTCGAACATCGACAAGTCGAAGCTCGAGGTAATCGAGGGGCCTTTAGGCGTGCGGATGGGGAAGAAGGTAGGCGAGGCCGAGGAGTGGGCGAGCGTCTACAAGTCCTACCTGCCGGGCTCCGCCGTGGAAGTCTACTTTATCGACCACGAGCGGTTTTTCTGCCGCGAGGGCCTGTACGGTACTCAGTCCGAGCCTGACTACAACGACAATCCCAAGCGCTTCGCCTTCTTCTGCCGCTCCGCCTTTCAGTTGTGCAGGAGGCTTTCCTGGATTCCCGATGTTATACACGCGCACGACTGGCAGGGCGCCCTCGCGCCGGTGTTCCTCAAGCACGACGAAGCGAGGAGTTCTTTCGCAAAGACTGCTTCGGTGCTTTCGATCCATAATTTAGGCTACCAGGGAGTCTACGATAAGGGCAACTTTGACTGCTTCGGCCTTCCCTGGGAGCTCTTCCACGGCGCTGGGTTCGAGTTCTACGATAAAATCAACATCCTCAAGGCGGGCATAAGCTCGGCCGGCTGCCTGTCCACGGTATCTCCGACCTACGCCCGCGAGGTGCAGACGCCCGACTCGGGCTTCGGCCTCGACGGACTCCTACGCTTCCGCTCGGCCGATCTCGTCGGCATATTGAACGGCGTCGATCTCGACGAGTGGGACCCGGAGACCGACCTGCGCATTTCCGCGCGCTATTCGTCCTCGAATATGGCCGGCAAGGAAAAGTGCAAGGCGACCCTCCAGAAGGAATTCGGCCTCGAGGCATCCCCGCGCAGACCGCTTATAGGGATGATATGCCGCCTCACGGACCAGAAAGGGGTAGGCGAGCTCTTCGGCCCCCTGTACGGTAGCGCCTTCCGAATCTGCCAGGACATGGATCTGCAGTTCGCGGTCTTGGGCTCGGGCGAGAAGTGGTGCGAGGACGAGCTGCGCAGTCTCTCGGCCAAGCTGCCCAATTTCAGTGCGAAGATCGGTTTCGACGAGAAGCTGGCCCATCTCATCGAGGCGGGCTCGGATTTCTTTCTCATGCCCAGCCGCTACGAGCCTTGCGGCCTTAATCAGATGTACAGTCTTCGCTACGGGACATTGCCCATAGTCCACCGCACCGGGGGACTTGCGGACACCGTGGAGAATTATAACCAGGATTCCGGCACCGGTACGGGCTTCGCCTTCGACAATCTTACGCCGCGGGCGATATACGACACCGTCGGCTGGGCGGTCTGGGCCTGGTACAATCGCGGCGAGCACATAAGGGCCATGCGCGAACGGGCGATGGAGAAGCGCTTCTCCTGGGATCATTCCGCCGCCGAGTATGCCAAGCTCTACGAGCGCGCCATTTCTCGCCTTGGACAGGTGGAATCGCATGTTGATTAAGAGCCCCGCCTTTCGCTACCCTGTACCCGCTCCGGAGGAATGATGAGCTCCAACCAGAAAGTATACGACTACGACGCGCCCAAAGTCCGAGACAAGCTCGTCGATGTTTTCCGCAAGCGCAAGGGCGAGGCGACGACCACCGACCTCGTCGCCCTTACGGGCTTGCCCAAGGCTCAAGTCGAGACCGAGATCAAAGCAGTCTCCGACGAATACGGCGCGAGGCTTCGCGTCACGGATTCGGGCGAGATCCTCTACTCCTTCCCCTCGGGAATGAAGAGCCGCTATCGCGGCTTCGGCCCTTCCCTTTCCCGGTTTTGGAAAACCTTCCGCAAGGGCGCGGCCGCGGTCGGCTCCTTCCTCTTTAAAATTTGGATCGTCGTGATGCTCGTCGGCTACTTCGTATTCTTCATCGGTCTCGCCCTTCTCGCCCTCCTCGCCTCGTTCGCGGCCCAGTTCGCCGGCAAGGACGACTCGGGCCGCGGTGACGGGATCGGCGGGCTTTATCTCGCCGGGCGTCTCTTGGACACGATGGTCCGCATCTGGTTCTACTCCGAGCTCTTCCTCTCGCCCCAAGAGCGCGCGATGCGCCAGGACCGCAGGCGCGAGCGGCGTCCCCTGCACAAGGCGATCTACTCCTTCGTCTTCGGCGATGGAGACCCCGACTCGGGCTGGGACACGGTGGAGAAAAAGGCTTTCGTGGCCTTCGTCCAGACCAACAAGGGCCTCATCTCGATGCCCGAGTTCATGGCGCTCACGGGCTTTCCTCCGCTCGAGGCAGAGGAGCGCATCAATCGTTACCTCTACGAGTTCGAGGGAAGCCCCGAGGTCTCCGATGGCGGGACGATCTATTATTCCTTCCCCTCCCTCCTGCGGCGCAAGGACAAGACGGATCGGACCTTCGGCGGTACGACGCCGATGAAGCGCATAGTCGCCTTCTCGTCGAACAAGCCGAAGGCGAACCGCACATTCTGCGCCTTCAACGGCGTCAACCTTCTTTTCGGATCTTACTTCCTGACCGAGGCCCTGACCCCGCATAACCTTCTCGCGGTGATCTACGGGGGAAAGTACGCGAACAAGCTCGTGACTACGGGTGGTTGGGACGGATTCTACTTTTTCACCCACCAGCTATTCGGCAAGCTAGGCGGCATGGCCGATCCTTCGCATTTCATCGGCTGGGCGCTCGGCGTTGTGCCTGTCGTCTTCGCCCTGTTCTTCTACGCCATCCCGGCCATCCGCAAGAACCGGCTCGACGCGCGCAACGAAAGGGCCAGAACCGAGAACCTTCGCCGTGTCGCCTATCGCGCGGTCCTAGATTCGCCTTCCGCGGTGCGCCCTGAGTCCGTGCCTGTTCTCGACGAGGCGGCGAGGCCCAAGGACGGCCGCGCCGCCGAGAAGGCGCTCATCGAGCTGGCAGCCTGGTCCGGCGCCGATCCCGGCGCGGACGGCGCCTTCCACTTCGACGAGATCGAGCGGGGCAAGGAAGAGCTTGCCAAGGTCAGGGCCGCGGTGAATCTCAGCGACTACGATCTAGGCGGTGTGAACTTCGACTCAGGTGCCCCGGCTAACTAGAAAATACTATTCGCCGGGGCAGCCGCTAACGCGGCCGCTAGGTGCGCGAGTTCCCCGTCGTCGAAATCTCCAGGTATGAGCGAAGGCTCCTCATAGAGCGGCGAGAGGAGGGCTCCCCCGCCCAGCGCGGCAGAGAAGAAAGCCTCGTAGGCGCTTTCCGCGCAGAGCGGGAAGAGGTAGGGGCCCTTGCGCTCGAAATACGGACCAAGGCGCCGATCCGAGCGCCTCCATAGGGTTTCGTTATACGTCAGGCGGAATCGATCGAACTCGTAGAGCGCCCGTTGCGCGCTCGATAGGAGCGCGGGGGCCAGGAGTTCCCCCCCCGCCTTGGTCGCGTCGGCTTCCTCGGCGAACAATAGGACGACCGGGGAAAGGACGGAGGGGCAGGGAAGCATCGGCATGGCGATACGGGAAGCCTGTGCGACGGAGTCCTGGCCGAGGTGCTCGCCGAAGGGCCGCAAGACCGCGATTGTCGTGTCAGACGACACGAGGCTGGCGGCAACGCGGGCGTGGCCCTCGTCCACGTAGAAGCGGGCAGCCTTGTAGGGCGGGTAGGCCGCGAGCAGTGTCTTCTCCAGCCGCCTTTCGCGCACGGAGGGGAAGGGCCGAGTGAGGCCCATGTCGATCGCCGCCTTGGCGGCCGTGCCGATGCCCGTGCCCTTGGCCCCGAGGATCGATCGGCCTTTGTCCATCCAGAAGTCCAGGTAGCGCGCTCCGTCCTCGGCGTAGAGCCTCCATAGCCTCGCGCGCCTGATGGGCGGGAGTCTACGCAGTCTCGATCCCGCTAACGTGTCGTCGGTCATTGCTAGCTCCTCTGGACTTCGAGCTTCTTCGTAAACTTGGGGAAGAACTGCGCTTGCCTGCCCGTCTCGAAGCGGACCACGACGAGGGGGCCCGAGCTCGGCGTGGGGCTCACTTTGATGATCACCCCCGCGCCGTAGTCGTCGTGGTAGACCGCGGCGCCCGCTCGCCACGCGCTCGCTTCCTTGTCCTGAACGCCAGTTCCCGCCGGCCGCGCGGAGATCGGACGCTGGCCGAAGGGCGCGCCCGATCCGTAACCGCCGACGCTTTTCTTCGCCTTCAGTGTTTCGATGCGGCTGCCGTCAATCTCGCCCAGGAAGCGCGAGGGCATGGTTTCGTATAACCTGCCGTGCAGCCGGCGCCAGTGGCAGGAGGTGAGGTAAAGCTCGTCCTTGGCGCGGGTGATCGCGACGTAGAAAAGACGGCGCTGTTCCTCGAGCTCCTCGCCCTCCTCGTCGTCGCGCGGGAAGAGGCCCTGCTCGAGGCCGGTGGCGATGACGAGCGGGAACTCCAGGCCCTTCGTGTTGTGCATGGTGATGAGTGTCACCGCGTCCGCGGCCACCTCTTCCGAGGACAGGCTTCGGTCGAGCTCGATGGTCTCGAGGAAGTCGGAAAGGCCCTCGGGGGAACGCGGATACAGCGATGCCGCGTTGACGAGTTCCTCGAGGTTGGCGACTTTCTGCGTGCCCGCGATCTCGTCCTGCGCGCGGTGGTACTCGATGAGCCCCGAGCTGCGCACCAGGCGCTCGATGAAGGGCCCCAGGCTCTCGCCGTCGGGATTGGGAGAGGACAAAAGCCCGTCAAGGCCCTGTATGAGAGCGAGGAAGTCCCTCGTGCCGGCCTTGGCCTTGCCCTTGAGAGTGTCCGCGGCGCGAGCGGCGGAAGAGAGCAGATCCGATCCGGAGGCTTCGGCCTCGCCGAGAAGGATGTCAACGCTCGTCTCTCCCACGCCGCGGCTGGGCTTGTTCACGATGCGCTTGAAGGCGACCTCGTCCCGGGGGTTGCAGAGCATCGCCATGTAGGCGAGGGCGTCCTTCACTTCCTCGCGATCGTAGAAGCGCGAGGCTCCGACGATGCGGTAGGGTATGCCCAGGCGGGGGAACTCCTTCTCGAAGGTCAGGGACTGGGCGTTCGTGCGGTAGAGGATGGCGATGTCGCTCCACCTGCCGCCCGCCTTCAGGTGGTCCTTGCATACGCGCACGCAATAGGCGACCTCGGAGTCCTGGTCCTCGAGGAGGGCGAGCTTAGGCTTGCTGCCTCCCGTCCTCTCGGCGACGAGCTTCTTGCCCAAGCGCCCCGAGTTGTGCGACACCACGTCGCCCGCGACGTCGAGGATGCTCTGGTAGGAGCGGTAGTTCCGCTCGAGTTTGATGATGTCTGTGCCCGGGAATATCTCGGGGAAGCTGAGGATGTTGCGAACCTCCGCGCCTCGGAAGCGGTAGATGGACTGGTCGTCGTCGCCGACCACGCATATGTAGGCGCCGTCGCCTGCCAGGAGGCGCAGGAGTTCGAATTGGGCGATGTTGGAGTCCTGGTACTCGTCGACGAGAATGACCCGGAATCGCTGCCTCGTGCGGCGGCGCACCGCTTCGTCCTCGCGCAACAGTCGCGCGGGCATGCGGATGAGGTCACCGAAGTCGACATTGCCCGTGTTGCGCAGTCTCTCTTCGTAGAGAGCGTAGATGCGGCGCATTTCGGGGTCGGAGAATGCGGCCGAGAGATCGGGCGAATCGGGCTCGAGACCGAGATCCTTCGCCCTCGAAATGGCCTGGACCATGCGGCCGCATTCGGAGCGGGAGTTCTGCGGCATGGCGCCGTGGAGGAGCGTGGTCTGATCGTCGTCGTCGTAGATGGTGAAGTTCGAGTCTAAGCCCGCGGCCTGGGAGTTGCGCCGCAGAAACCAGGCGCCGAAGGAGTGGAAGGTGCGCATGACGGCCCGAGAGCACTCGCTTTCGATCGCGGCAGCCCTGTCGCGCATTTCCCGCGCGGCCTTGTTCGTGAAAGTCACCGCCAGTATGGACTCGGGCTCGATGCCCTTCTCGCGGACGAGGTAGGCGATCTTCGTAGTGATGACGCGGGTCTTCCCGGAGCCGGCCCCCGCGAGGATGAGGAGCCCTTTCCCTTCGTGCCGCACCGCGGAAAGCTGCTCGGGATTGAGGGAGGAGAGGTAAGGCGGCAGATCAGGCTCAGGCACGCCGGTGATTGGATTGGATCGATTCATACCGGCAGCGCGTCGAAGTCCACGCCGTTGACCGCGAGGACGCGGGCCTTTACCATCACGCCGGGCGCGAACTCTCCGCGCAGCACCGTGAGGCCGTCGACGTCGGGGGCCTGGTTCCACGCCCTTCCGAGCGAGAGCCTCTCCTCCTCCTCGGATGCGCGTTCGACGCGCTCTTCTACGAGTATCTCCAGCTCGCGACCCACGAAGCGCCCGAGCTTCTCGCGCGTTATACGCTCTTGAGCTTCTTCGACTTCCTTGCGCCGGGCCTCGACTGTTTTCTTGGGAACGCGGCCGCGCATGCCGTAAGCGGGGGTGCCCTCCTCGCGCGAGTAGGCGAAGCTGCCGACCCAGTCGAGTTTTGCCTTCTCCTGGAAGTCGCGAAGCGCCTGGAAGTCCTCTTCGGTCTCCCCTGGGAAGCCCAGGAGGAAAGTGGAGCGGATGGCGGCGTCGGGCAGGGCCTCTCGTATGCGCTCGATGAGCTCGAGGTACCGGGGACCTGAGCCTTTGCGGTTCATGGCCGCGAGGACGCGCTCCGATGCGTGCTGGAAGGGCAGGTCGAAGTAGGGCACGAGGCGGGGATCGTCCTTCATGAGGGGGAGCATTCGCTCGGGGAAGAAGTCGGGATGGATGTAGAGGGTGCGGACCCTGAAATCGCCCTCGATGCGCGTTAGGCGCTCGAGAAGGTCCGGCAGGCGCGACTTTGGCGAGAGGTCTGCGTTGCCCGATTCGCCGTAGTCCCGGCCGAAGGAGCCTAGATCCTGGCCGATGAGGACTATCTCCCTTGCGCCTTGGGATACGAGGTCTGCGCACTCGGAAGCCACTTCTTCGAGGGGCCGCGAACGCAGCTCACCCCGGATAAGGGGAATGGCGCAGAAGGAGCAGTGGTTGGAGCAGCCTTCGGTGGCCTTGACGTGCGCGGTGCCCGGAAAGTCGAAGCGCCTCCGGCGCCTGACTGTCCCGATGGAGGGCGCCGATTCGGGCACCATGACGGGCCGCTCTCCAGCCTCCATGGCCTGGGCCGCGGAAACCACGGCCGAGAGGTCGGCGTTGCCTACGATACCGTCGGCCTCCGGGAGGCCCTGCTCGAGGTCTTTCGCATAACGTTGGGCAAGGCAGCCCGCGACGAGCACGCGCTTGCCTGGATAGGCCGACTTGAGGGAGACGACGGCCTCGATCGACTCGCGCTTGGCGTCCTCGATGAAGCCGCAGGTGTTGACTATGACAAGGTCGGCGGCCTCGGCCCCTTCGACGTAGGAGTGCCCCGCCGCCTCGAGGCGCGCGATGATCTCTTCTCCGTCGACGTCGTTCTTGGCGCAGCCATGTCGATCGATCCAGAAGCGCATCAGCGGATCTTAATCGACCTCGGCGGCGCCGAGGACCCAGGCTCCGCCGTCCTGGCTCCACGCGATGCGCTTGACCGCGACCTCGCCGGCGCCGCCCATGTCGAGGTCGGCGCTCTTGCCTCCGGAGGCTTGGACGGTCAGCTTGACCGCCTGTGCGTTGGAGGCCCAGAGCTTGACGCTGTTCTGCGCATTGACGGTCACGGTGTCGCCCTTGCGGTAGTAGCGCTCGTCGCGGTCTCGCTTGTCGACTTCGTAGCGGAACATGCAGGGGCCGCGGAAGGTCACGGACAGAACGAAGGGGTAGGGCGTCTTCTTGCCCGCTTCGAAGAGGACGACCGGCTTGCCGGAGGAGGCTGCGCTCAGGGTCGCGGCAGCGGGAGTCGGGGCGGCGGCCTCTGAGGAAGGGGCGGCGGCCGCAGTCCCGCCGGGGGCGGCCGTCTGGTCGGAATTATCTGAAGCCGGGGCCTGGGACGCGGCCGCGAGGGCCGCGTCGGGGGAGCTGTACTCGAGCCTGAGCACTGCGCCCTTGGAAGCGTCCTTCTTGGAGAGGTCGCTCACGAGGACCTTGAGCTCGGGCTGGTTGTTCTTATCGAGGTCGATCGTGCCTTCCTCGCCGAGCATGAGGCGGGATGCGCCGACGGGAGTCTCCAGAGTAAGCGCATCGTCGATGCGCGAGACGAGGAGCTTGTACTTCTCCCCGCCATAGGTGACGAGGAGGGAATCGCCGACGAAGACCCGCTTCTCGAAGGTGGCGCCCTCCACGCGGTACTCGACCGCCTGGCGATGCGACGTGGCCAACTCCTCGCTCGCGCGGCCATGGCGGGGCAGGGCGATGGCGACGACTAACGCGATCACGGCCACGGCGCCTACTACGATCGCGCCGATGGCGAGCTTCGAGGGGCCGCGCTTGGGAATGAGCTCCTGGATGGGTACAGGCTGCTCTTGGATCCTGATGTTCTTGTAAGCGTTCACGAATTCGTCGGAGGAGAGGCCGAGGTACTCGGCGTAGTTCCGCAGGAAGCCGATGACGTAAGGATCGCCGGGAAAGACCGAGAAGTCCTCCGTCTCGAGACCGGTGAGATATCGCTTGGCGATATTGGTCTCGTCCGCCACTCGGTCGAGGGAAAGGCCCTTACGTTCGCGCGCCGCACGCAGCTGCTCTCCGATAGGAATCATTCGCCTGTATCCTTTCAGTTATCCGACTTGAATAGGAAATTATTATAAACGTTAGCTGACGCCGGCGAGTCGTAGACGAAGCGGGAAGCCGGGATACCCATGTTCGTCTTTATGCCGGTGAAATCGAAGGTCAGCTTGTCGCCCGCGATGGTCCACCCCTCGATCCTGCGGATGAGCTTAGTGTCCGGAGTCACGTAGAGCTTGATGGTCTTGAAGCCCTCAGCCGCGGAACTGCGGCTAAGGACTAGCCTGACCGCGGTCTCGCCCGTGGCGCCCTCAAGGCTTTGGGGCGCGGGGCTGCTCTCGAAGGTCACTGTGTAGTTGCGCTTGAGCATCTTGAGCCCCTCGCGGGAGGCGAGGGAGGCCGAACCGGCGCCGGGCTTGTCCGCCGCGGCCTGGGAGAGGATCGCGTTGTAGCCGGGTATGTAGACCGTAAGGGTCTGGCCGTCGAAGGCTATGACTTGGTCGGGAGGGCTCGTAAAATCGACGCGGAGGAGGGAGGGCGTCTTGAAGTAGATCGTGCCTCGCATAATTTCCCTGCCCGTCGCGATCGCAATCGTGCCCTCGTAATCGTTTATCTGCGAGTAACGATCCGCGACCTGGCCGAAGTACTGCGCCGCCGTAATGATATCCTCGGCGGGAGCGGGCGCAGCCGCGAAGAAAAGAGCTGCGAGGAGAACGCAGAAGGGAAGGTGTTTCACGAGCTCATCCTATTCCTAGAGACTAGGGGAAATCCGATAAATAGTACCGCTCTCGCGATAAAAATACAATCCTAGCCTTTCGCCGCCCGCTTCAGGCTCTCCCTGACGAGGTAGCGCAACCTGTTGTCGGAGAGCTTCAGGGCCTCGCCGCAGTCGGGGCAGGTGAAGCGACTGTCCACAAGCGCTTCCTTTCGGCAGGCGATGCAATAGATGTTGCCGCAACGGGGACAGGCCCCAGCCGGCGAATCGTCCGGCGGCATGGCCCTGATGCTCGCTCCGCTCTGGGCTGGGATCTCACGCGGCACGCGCCAAGTCCTGCCGCAGCTCGCACAGGAAAGCATTTCCGTCGTGGTTTCCAGAATGCCGGAGCGGAGGCGGCTCGCCCTGTCCTTCGCGTCTACGGCTCTACTGTCGTCGGAGGCGGCGAGAGCATCGAGTCTGCCCAGGATCTCCTCGGCCTTGGCCTGGTTGCGCAGGCTGAGGTAGCAACGGCCCAGGGCAGCGAGAAGGGAGGGATCCGTCGGGTCGGTTTCGAGCCCGACCCTATAAGCCGCCTCCGCCCTGGGCGCCTCGCCGAAGACCATGGCGAGATTGCCCGCGAGGAGGAGGGCGCGCGTGCCGCCGCCGGAGTCGAGGGCCTTGCGCAGGCTCTCTTCTGCGTCGGAGTAGCGCTCAAGCTCGATATAGGCGGCGGCGAGGTTAGTCCGGTACTCGCCGGAGGAGGGGGCGATGTTCGTCGCGGCCTGGTATTCACGAACCGCGGATTCGAGGAGCTCGCTTCTTTTAGCCGCAGCCGCTTCGTCTTCCCCGGCCAAGGCTTCCGCGGCGGCCGCGTAGGCGTTGCCTGCCTGGTTGCGCGCCGCGGCATCTGCGGGGAAGAGCGCGAGGACGGCGATAGCGGCCTCAGTCTTCCCTTCCATGGATTCGAGGCTCGCGAGGTTGATGGCGGGCGCGCTTTCTAGGGGCAAGGCCGCGCGAGCTTCCTCGAGGTAGCCGCGAGCCTTCTTGAGCTCGCCGCGGGCAAGGGCCTCCTGCCCTGCGAGGTTGCGGACCCATGCGGCGGTCGGGCCATCGACCTTGCTCCCCTGGGCGGCTGTCGCGGCGGTCGTGAGCTCGAGGGCGCGGTCTATCGCGGCCCTCGCGTCCCGGCCGAGGAGAAAGAGTCGCTCGGCGTAGCGGAAGGCGTAGAGGGGGAAATCGGGCTCGAGCTTCTGGGCCGCCTCGAAGCGCTCGAGGGCCTTTTCGCCGTGGCCCGCCTCAGCGAGGACGAGGCCGAGCGTGTAGTGCACAGCCGAATCCTCGCTGCCCTTGGCGACGAGCTCGGAAAGGAGCTTGCCCGCCTGGATTTTCTTGCCCGCGCGGTAGAGGGCCTTCGCCTTGATCTCCTTGACCTCGAGACTCCTCGGTCTCAGGGTCGAAAGCCGGCCCAAAGCGAGCTGGAGGTCGTCGTCGGCTTCCTGGGCCGAGAAAAGCCTGGCCGCCGCTAGATACGCCTCGGCGGCCTTGGCTTTATCTCCGGCCTGGTCCCAGGCGCGGGCCTCGTTCATATGGAAGAGGGCCTGCTCGGGATCGAGCTCTGATGCGGCGTGGTAGTCCTCTCCTGCTCCCGGGAAATCGCCTAAGTTGAACTTGGCGTGACCGGAGAGGCAGAGAATCCGCGCGTTGTCTCGGCGAGTGGGCAGGAGCTTCGCGACCTCGTCGCGAAGCTCGAGGTAGCGGCCGCCGAGATAAAGGAGGTTGGCCTTCTCCTCGGCGGCGTCGTTGCGCTCGGGCGCTAGAGCAAGGCACGAGTCGAGGGCCGCGGCCGCTTCGTCCTTGAGCCCGAGACGCAGGCAGGCCTCGGCCTTGAGGAAAAGCTCGTCAGCGTCGAGTGCCCTATGCTTCTCGATCTTGCGCAGCTGGACCGAAGCTTCGAGGCACTCGTCCATCGCGAAGAGGGTCTCGGCCAGACGGCGCCTCGCACCGTCGGAGGGGACGATGTAGTAGTTCCAGCGGTAATACCAGGTCTCGACCTCGACCGGCCGCGATTCGACCATGCAGCTTCGGAGCTCGAAACTGGCCGTCTCGCCCTCTCCATAGTTCTGGCCGGCGAAGGCGATGTGCCCCCGATCGAAGCTCTCGTCGACGGCCTCCGCCACCCACTCGTCATCGATCATGAGGGACAAATGATCGCCGCTCGCTATCACGCGTAGCGAGAAATCGTGGCTCGCCCCGCTTTCGGCGAGAGCCCCGCGCGGGGGCAGCTCGGTCCAGGCGACCAGCGCCCTTGGTTTCCCGCCGAAGACGACGTCGAGGCGAAAGAAGCCCTTGTTCGAAACGAGGACCGAGTAAAAATTATTCTCGTCTTGGTAGCGGAACAAGAAACCGCAGGCCGAGTAAGGCGGTGTGTCGCTCGGGGAGGCGTCGCCGAAGGCGAAGCGGCCTTCCAGCACGAAGTCCGAGTGGCGGTAGAGCGGGGCCTCGGTCCAGGCGAAAAGGTCGCTCTTGAGCAGCTCGAGCTCGAGACGCGCCTCCGCCTCGTTCGCCGCCGGAAGGTAGCGGGCGCGGTAGCCCGCTTCCTCGACCTCGAGGAAGCGGCCAAACTTCTGGCCGGTCATGTCGCCCAGCCAGAGCTCCTCGACGAGGGAGCCCGGCTCCGGTGCATCATCGGCTTTGAAAAGGCGCTTTATAAACTCGAACATGCCCTAGAGCCTACCTCAGCGAAGATTGAAAACGCTCGAAAAACCGTGGAGGCAGGAAACGCTTGGGCTTCCTGCCTCCATAGAGTATAATTCATTTGCTGTTAGCTACTTAGCCTTATGCTCGATAAGGAGCGTGTCGGTGGGGCGATCAGTGAGCTCGGAGGGACCGAAGTACTGGATCGGCCCGGGCAGGCGATAGTTGGAGTGCTCGGCCCAGTCGCCTCTTTTCGCTGAGAATTCTTTGAAGGGAGCGCCATCCAGCTCGACGAGGGCCTTCTTGATGACGGGCTTGTCGGAGCCGTGACGCCTCTCCATGTTCATCATGGAGACGAGGGGCACGCCGCCGGCGATCCACTTGTCCGCCGGGGCCGTGAGGTTGCGCACCGACGAAAGATAGCCTGTAAGGCCCGAAGAGGCGAGCACGAAGGCCGTGTATCCCAGGGAGTAGCAGTAGTCGGCGTCGAAGTTCGAAGGGAAGCCGCACCTTCCTTCGTAGCCGAAGAAGTGCGTCTGGTAGTCGAACTTGCCTTTGTAGGCCCCCGAGGCAGAAAGGGCCTTGAGCTTGGTCTTGGCCATCTCGACTATGAGCTTTTCGGTCTCGATGCGCGAGACCTGCACGTTGCCGTGGGGATCGCGGTCCCAGAGCAGCTGCTCCTGGATGCCCTCGGGGAGGCTTTCGAAGAGCTTGGCGGAAGGCTCGGTCAGGCGCTCGAGGATGAAGGCCTTGTGGTCGATGAAGCTCGAGAGCGCCTTGAACTCGTTCTCGGTGGCGGCGAGGACGTCGTTGATCTCGCCGATGAGGAATTTCACCTCGGGGACGAACTCGATGAGTCCCTCGGGGATGAGGACGACGCCGAAGTTCTCGCCCTTGTTCCCACGGGCGACAATGGATGCGACGACCTGGTCGATCACTTGGCCCAGGCTCATCTTCTTCGCCTCGACCTCCTCGGAGATGAGGCAGATGTTGGGCCTGGTCTGGAAGGCGCACTCGAGGGCGATGTGCGACGCCGAGCGGCCCATGAGCTTGATGAAGTGCCAGTACTTGCGGCTCGAGGCAGCGTCGCGGCAGATGTTGCCGATGAGCTCGGAGTAGACCTTCGTTGCGGTGTCGAAGCCGAAGGAGGCCTCGATTGCCTCGTTCTTGAGGTCTCCGTCGATGGTCTTGGGCACACCGATCACGGCGATCGGGGCCCCTTTCGAGGCGAAGAACTCGGCGAGGAGGGCGGCGTTGGTGTTCGAATCGTCGCCGCCGATCACGACCACAGCGTCGAGTTTGCGGCGCTTGGCGGTCTCGAGGGCCTCCTCGAACTGTTCAGGCGTCTCTATCTTGGTGCGGCCCGAGCCGACGAGGTCGAAGCCGCCGGTGTTGCGGTAGCCGTCGAGGAGCTTGGCGTCGATCGTCATGCACTTGTCCTCGACCAAGCCCCCCGGGCCGCCGCGGAAGCCGAAGAGCTCGGAGGCGGGATTGGCCGCCTTCAGGCCGTCGAAGATGCCGGCGATGACATTATGCCCGCCGGGAGCCGGCCCCCCGGAGAGGATGACGCCGATTCTCATGGCTTTCTTGATGGCGGCGTTGCTTCCAGCCTGGAGGGTGACGGAGGGAAGACCGTAGGTCTTGGGGAACATGGCCCGCAGCCTGTCCTGGTCCACGGTCGGTTCGGCGGCCTTGCCGGTGACGGCCGTCACTTTATCTATGCTCCCGCGGAGGATCGCGGGAAGTTTCGGCGCGTAAGCGAAACGCGCGCTCTGCAGGGGGGAATAGTCCATACAAATCTCCTTGAGATTGGATTCGACATAATTCTATACGTAAGGGTCGGAAGGCGAAAAGGGGGTTCGCGTGATGAACCTAGGCCGTGGCCGCCCGAAGCTCTTCCCTCGACAGGGGCCGGAGGACGCGCACGCTCGTTTCGCTCGTGCGGACGATGAGATCTTTGCCGTCGGGGCTGCGCGCGCCCAGGATTTGGACTATCGGATAACGAGGATTGTCGGGATTCACGTCGACGACGACTGCCTTTTTGCCGCTCGTGAGAAGAACCTGGGTGCCGATGGGGTAGATCGAGAGGCTATAGACGAGGGCGCGGATCACGAGATCGTCGTACTGTTTGCCCTCGTTCTTGAGAATGTCGACCATGCCGGAGTAGCCGTCCTTCGCTTCTCTATAAGGACGAATGGCGGTGACGGCGTCGTAGGAGCAGGCGACCATTATGATCTTCGAGTATAGGGATATCTTCTCCCCGGTGAGGGCGCGTGGATAGCCTGAGCCGTTCATCCGCTCGTGGTGCTCGAGAGCTGCGAGGCAGACCGCGAGGGGAACCTGCCGCTCTTTAAGGAGGTTGTAGCCGAGTACCGGGTGGGCTGTTATGGCCTTCCTCTCTTGAGGAGAGAGGGCACGCCCGGCCATGTACAGCTGGGGTGGGAGGCGGACCATGCCTATCTCGTGGAGGGCGGCGGCCGTCCCCAGCTCAATGAGCTTGAACTGAGGCAGCTTGAGCGTAGTCCCGAGCACGATCGAGTAGACCGAGCTGCGGACCGCGTGCGACACGAGGTAATTGCTATGCTGCGGCGCGATGGACTGGGCACGAAGGAGGAAGCGCTTGTTCTCGCCGATGACTTGGCAGAGGCCTTTCATCCGTTCTATGAGCTCCTTGTAGTCGAGCTCTGTTTTGGTCACGAAGCGGGTGTACAGGGCTTCCATATATGCGGTGAAATCTTTATAGAAGGCGAGGATGCTCTCGATGCGCTCCTTGTCGCCTGCCCCATCGGGAATGGCTAGCGGAGTGGCCTTCTCCGCGTCCTCTGAAGCGTCGCTTTCCTCCGAGGCCGCCTCGCTGAGGATTTGGCCGGCCGTCCGTGTCTCGCGGAACTCCCACTGGGTGAGCCGCTTGATGAGGCCCTCGTCGACAGCTGTCTCTGGCGCGAGGAGGACGAAGCCCTCGTCGAGGAAGAGGGGTTTGGAGAAGAAGCTCTTCGGCTTCAGGTCTTTTAGTGCTATGCTGTTCATTGCCACGTCCGTATTTCCTCTGACTCTAGCAAGTAATGCGCCGCCGGAATATACTATTTCAAGCGGATCGCTTTGCAAACGGACGCCGCGGGACTGGATTCACCCCGCTTAAGGCGGCGCGGCGAAGTCCTTTCTGCATCTTATCTTATTATAGGAGCGGCGTCGCATGAAATTTAGGACTATTTTTATCCTTTTCAACGTCGTCATCCTGACTTCCTTCCTTTTTGTATTCCTTCTTCCCATTTTCCTCCTCGGGCCCGAGTCCTCCCTTGCCTTTTGGAAGGGGAATTGGTACCTCGCCCTGGTCTTTCTCCTCCTTATAGTCGGGCTCAACGCCTTCTTCCTCTTGAACCGGAAGACTTTCTCCCTCGTCGAACGCGAGGATTGGGGCGAGCTCTCCGCTCACCTCGTCGGTCTCATGTTCCCTCGCTCTCGTTTCACCACGGGTCGGGTCCGGCTCCTCGTCAACGCCTATCTCCTTCAGTCCGATATAGCCGGCATCGAGACTCTCGAATCCGAGCTCGAGGCCAAGAAGCCGGCAGTACTGCGCAAGAACGCCCTCCTCTTCGGCGTCACCCGCCTTTTGCGCAACCGCTCAGGCGAAGCCGAGGCCTTCTTCTCCAAGTACTTGGACTCCAAGGACGTCGAGTCCCGCGACTGGCTCCGTTTCGACTACGGCTTCAGCCTCGTGCTCCAGAAGAAATCGGGGGAGGCGCTTCCCTTCCTAGAGGAGGGACTGCGATCGAGCGATCCTGTGCTCTGTCTTCTCGCGGCCTATCTCCTCGGCTCCGTAGGCGCCGCGGCAGCGCCGAGCGAGGACGAGCGCAAAGCCGCCGAAGCCAAGGCCGATGCGGCTCGCGCGAAGCTTCGCAAGCGCTATTCGAGCGCGAAGTGGAGCAAGGAGGTCGAGCGCGCCAAGAGCGAGGTGCATATCGTCATCCTCTCGAAGCTCATCGAAGACGCGGGCGCTTGGCTCTATACCGAATCGAAGACCCCGCGGGCATGAAAACCGGCAAACACGGCTTCATCCTCGTCGCAGTGTTGATTGCCGGCCTAGTATCTTTCCCAAAATCTCTTTCGGCCGCCGACTCCAAGCCCTCCGAAGGCTTTCGCACGGAGGGTACTCTCTACGTTTCGGTGGCCAAAGGCTCCGGGGCCAGCGCGCAGGAGGCCGAATCGGCGGCTCGCACAACGGCCCTGAACGGACTGTACACGGGCCTCGGCCTCGATGCGCTCTTCGCCGAGGTCTTCGCCTCATCCCCGCCTGAGGGCCTCTCCTTCGAGCTTCTGGACTCTTCTCAGGAAGGCGCTTCCTACAAGGCCCTTATCGAGCTCAAGGTCGATGACGAGTCTGTCCGCATCGTCCAGCGCGGCCCTTACCTCGCCGCGGCTACCGCCCTCCTCGACAAGGCTGAAGGCATCTCGGACGAGGCCGAGTCCCGCCGCGCCGCCGCCGCCGACTCCGAGACCGCCGCCGAGCTGGGGCCCGCCCTCGGGCAATACGGCATGGCCGCCGACGGCTGTCGCTCGGCCCTCGATCTTCTGGCCCCCTTATCCGATCCGAGCGTCTTCTCGAGCAAGGGCAAGCGCACGGCCCCCGAACTCAAGAAGGCCCTCGCCTCCGTCCTTTCCGAGGCCGAAGCGGGCATCGAGCGCGTAAAGAAGGCCGAGGCGGCCCTCGCAGCAGACGAGTCGACGCAAAAGCTAAGCCAAGCGGCAGACGAGGCTGTAGCCGCAGCGGACGCGGCCGGGGCACTCCTCGACAGCGAGTCCGAGGCCTTGGACAATCCGAGTGCATGCAAGAGCGAGCGCCTTTCGCCCCTGCGCGACAGGCTCGATGCCGAACGTCGGACCTTAGGCGACGCGCGGAAGAGTCTCCTGCGCTCCCGACAGGCGATTCCCCCGGAGGCGGGGCTCTTCGTCCGCGACAAGCTCGAGTTCGCCGATCGCCGCCTGTCTTCCGCTGAATCCTCCGTCGATGCTGCCTTCAAGAGTGTCGACCGCGAGATCCGCGACCCGGCGGCCGCCAGGGCCGCCCGAGCGGCCGCGCTCCGCTGGGTCTTCCTCCACGAGCCGCGCGAGTACCTCAGCCTTCGCGCCTACCTGCCCTTCGCCCTCGGCACTGGAGAACAGGGCTTCGTGAGCTCGCCCTTCGCGGCCCAGGCACAGATCGAAGGGGCTTTCGCCTTCGGCGGCCCCGGCGGCATCTGGCTGCGGAGTAGGGCGAACTACGACCACACCGACTTAAGGCCAGCGGGCTCGGGCGGAGACGAGACGGCCTTAACCCAGTCCTTCGACCTCGGCTTTTGGGGCAAGGGCCTCATGTTCGCAGGCTACGGTTGGGATTGGTCGAGGCGCGTAGATGGCGTCTCGTATCCTAAAGCGGGCACAGTGGAGCTCGGCTTTGGCGGCGTATATCCCCATGGCAGGGACGATGAGCGATTTTATCGCGCAGATTGGCTCGTAGCCTTGAGCTACGAGCTGCCTTACGAGACGACAGAGTTCCAAACCTGGCAGACGCTGAACGGAGGCCTTGAAGCTCAGTTCCGACTCGGGAAGATAGCCTTGTTCGAGGCTGCGGTTTCGGAGCGCCTCGACGAGCGAGCGCAAGACGACTATGTCGCCCTCCTGCGCTGGCGGCTCGGGCTTGGGCTTCGCCTGCCTGCGCCCTTCGCCTTCGGCGTCGAGTATTCGGGTTACATCCTTTGCCCCTTGCTCCAGGACGGAAGGCTCGGCGATCCGGAGCAGGCCTCCGACTCCTCGGACGAGAGTGCTTTCCGCTTTTACCTTCAATACTCGCTTTAACAAGGTGGCTTTTCAAAACTCGTCCGAGTTTTGAAAAGCCTCAATTATCTAAACAATCGCTACGCTTTTCCGATATTCGGAAGGAATGCGTGCCTCCTCCGTTTCTCTCCGATGCCTATCGCGGGCCATCCTCCTCGTTTTCCTCTTCGGCTTGGCCCTGCCCGCGCTCGCGCAGGCGGACGCGATATACCATGTCCTCGCCAAGGGCGAGACTCTGTATTCCCTCGCCCGTTCCTACGGCATCACCGTCGATGCGATCGTTAAGGCCAATTCGATAGCCGATCCGTCTCGACTTAGGCCTGGCATGAAACTCCTCATCCCCGGAGCGGGGATCTCGGCCGAAAACTCGGGCGCCGCGGCGGCGAGCCCCGGGGAGGCGGGGGCTCCTCTCACCTACAAGGTCGCCAAAGGCGATACGCTTTTTTCCATAGCGCGGAGCTACGGCGTTAGCGTCGATGCCCTGCGCAAGGCCAATAAGCTCGCGCCCAGCTCGGTCCTTAAGTACGGAGAAAAACTTGAATTGCCCGCGGGCGCCAAGGCCCCCGCCCCTTCTCCGTCGGCCAAAGTTGCGCCTGCCCCGGACGCTCAACCTGTATCCAAGCCCGCAGCAATGGGCGCTCCCGTCGAACCCGAAGCAGTCAAGACCTCGGTTAAGGCAGTGGATAAGGCTCTTTCCTGGCCGTGCCCGGGGGAGATCCTCTACCTGGATGGGAAGGTCTACGGCATAGTCATCAAGGCCAAAGAGGGTGCTATCGAGCGGGCCGTGGCTGCGGGAACGGTCTCTTCGGCCGGACCCTATCGAGGCTATGGCAATGTCGTCTTCGTCCTCTCGCGGACGGGGCATATCTACGTATACGGGGGCAACGACAGTCTCTCTGTGCGGGCGGGGGACAAGATAGTGGCTGGGCAGGCTCTCGGCAAGGTCGGCATGGACGCCAAGCAGGGCAGTCCGGCGGCTTATTTCCTGGTCTTCAAGAACGGCGAGGCCGTCGACCCCGCCCTGGCCCCGCGCGATTGATGCGACAGCTTATAGAGGACGTATTCGGAATCGCGCATCGCGCCCGAAATTGGGTAACTAGTTTTTTTGCATAAAAGTTTGCAGTCTTTGAAGTTTTGAGTAAGCTTACTGTGTCGACTTTTTCTTCGCGGTTTTGAGGAACGGCATTCCCCTCGCTATGCGTGGGACTTAAGCCCTGACGCGAAAGGTGGGATAGATGATCGACAATGCGCCTCCGAAGCCCACGCAGCCAAGGAAAAAGAAGACTAAACTCGTCCCGAACATGTCGAAGAAGAAGCTCAAGCACGCCAAGGAGACCGATCCCCTCGCGCTCTACCTTAAGCAGATATCACACTATTCTCTTCTCACCGCCGAGGAGGAGCTGCAGATCGGCGAGAAGATACAGCTGCTGCGCGCCCTCTCGACCGACCAAAGCGCCGACGAGACTACCAGGGAAAAAAGTACGGCCGAGCTTATCGAGGTGAAGAACCGGATGATTTCGTCCAACCTTCGCCTCGTCGTATCAATAGCCAAAAACTACCAGCACCGAGGGCTAGGCCTCCTCGACCTCATCGACGAGGGCAATATCGGCCTCATAGAGGCGGTCGACCGTTTCGACTACACGAGAGGCTGCCGTTTCTCGACCTACGGCACTTGGTGGATACGTCAAGCAATAATAAAAAGCTTAGCGGACAAGGGCCGCGTCATCCGCATACCTATTCACATGCTGAATACGATCAAGAAGTGCTACTTCGTCGCGAAGCAGCTCACCCAGGACCTCGGCCGCGATCCTAGGCCCGAAGAGCTAGCTGAGAAGCTCGGCATGGATCCCAAAAAGGTCAAGGAAATCATGAAGCTCTCCCAAGAGACGGCGAGCCTCGACTCCACGGTGGACGAGGATAACGTCACCCACCTCTCCGACCTCATCAAAGACGAAAACGTGGTCGAGCCTTTCGAGGAAGTCTTCTCGATGACCCTGCAGGACACGATAGGCAACATACTCAAGAACCTCTCAGAGCGAGAGATCATGATAATCAAGCTGCGCTACGGCCTCAATGGTGAGGGCCCCCGAACACTCGAGGAGACGGGCAAGCTCCTCGGCATCACGCGAGAGCGCGTGCGTCAGATCCAGGAGAAGGCCATCCAGAAGCTCAAGGACATGGAGGAGCTCTCCGAGTACGACGGGAATGTATAGGCGCAACTTCGCTGCGCCTGTGCTTTGCCCTGCCCGACTTTCCTCATATAGTTTAATTCGTCGGCTTGAGCAAACCAGCCAGGTCGGTCTTTCCCCGCTTGGCCGCAATGTCGGAGGCAGTCTCGCCTGAGATGTTCTTTGCCGCCCTGTCCGCCCCCGCGGCGAGGAGCCAGGTGGCCGCGTCCGCGTTGCCCGCGAGGGCCGCGTAGTGGAGCCAGCCGTTTCCGAGTTTGTCCTTTGCCGCGATGCCCGCCGCCGTGACAAGGGCCTTAAGGCTGTCCGTGCCCGCGTTCATGGCGAGGCCCACGGGAGTCTCCCCATCCTTGTCACGGGCGAAGACGTCGGCTCCCGCCTTGGCGAGAGCGGCGGCGATCTCTCTGTTGCCCGAACGCAGGGCGGCGTGCAGGGCTGTCGCGGCAAATCGGTCGCGGCCGTCCAGCCGGGCGCCATTCGCGATAGCGAGGTCGACGAGCTCCACGGCGGCTCCCGAGTCGACGAGTACGCGCAGCGGGGAGTGGCCTTCGGGGTCGGCCCTGTTCGCGTTCGCCTGGGTGAGAAGGACCTTGAGCAGGTCCGGGCTCTTCTTGGCCGCGGTCACGATGGGCGAGTCCCCGTCTTTGTCCTGCGCCATGACGTCCGCTCCCGCGCCCACAAGGAGTCTTGTCGAATCGGCGTCGCCCATCGCGACCGCTTCGATGAGCGGCGTGCGGCCCGACTGGTCGCGGCTGTCCACTTCGGTCACCGCGGCGAGGAGATCGCGCTCGAGGTCGTAGGCGGAAGACTTGACCGCCAGGGAGAGGGGCGTGGCCCCGCGGTTGTCGCGGGCGTCGGGATCGGCGCCCTTCGCGAGGAGGAATTTAAGCGATTCGCGGTCGTGCTTTCGCACGGCCTGGTGGATCGCGGCCTCGCCCGCGAAGTCGCGGGCGCCCAGGTCGGCACCGGATTGCACGAGTATAGGCTGGCTCTTCTTGGCTGCCCAGAGTACCGAGGCGTGGAGGGGCGTGTCGCCCATCGCGTCGCGGGCGGAAAGCGAGGCGCCGATGGCGAGGAGGGAGCGGACCGCGTCGGCCGCGTCGGCCTTGACCGCCTGGTGGAGGGCGGTTTCGCCTGCGGAGTTGGCGGCTTCGAGGCTCGCGCCCTTCTGCGCGAGGAACTCGACCGCCTGCGCGAGGTTGCGCTTGGCCGCATGGTGCAGGGGCGTGTCCCCGTTCGCGTCGCGGCTAGCCATTGTAGAGGCCGAGAAGAACCAGTCGGTAGGCCCTCCCTGGGCGGTGAGGGCGAGCGAGAGAGGCGAGTCCCCGCGGACGTTCGAGGTGAAGATGTCGGCCTTCGCGAGGAGGAGCGCCTCTCCTTGTGGCCGCAAGTTCTGGCGCACGGCGATATGGAGAGCCGAGTCTCCCGCGTTGTTGCGGCCGTTCACGTCCGAACCCTTGGCGATGATCATGGCGACCGCGTCGGGCGAGGCCTTGAGCCCTACCGCTATGGCCAGTGGCGCATTGCCATAGTTGTCCCTCGCTCGCACGTTGGCCGGAGTCAATATCGCGTCGAGGGCGTCGGGGCCGAGGTCTATCGCAACGGAGAGCGGGCTCTCGCTGCGGCCGTTCACGAGGAAGATGTCCGCGCCCGCGTCGAGGAGGGCCTTCGCATAGTCGTAGCGCTTGGCCCTGAGCGCGACGTGGAGGCTCGCGTCGCCCGCAGCGTTCTGCGCGTTGACCGGAGCGCCCGCGGCTAGAAGCGCCTTGATCATGTCGAGAGGGTAGCCCACCTGGATCGCGACGTGGAGAGGCGTATTCCCGTTGCGATCCTTGAGTGAAGGGTCGGCTCCGTACTTGAGGAGCAGCGTGACGCCTCCAGATCGACCCTCTTCGGGCAGGGCGATATGCAGGGGGCTGTTGTCGAAGCCATCGCGGACGTTCGGATCGGCCCCGCCCTTGAGGAGCATTTCAACTCCCTCGAGCCATCCTGAGCGCACGGCCTCGTGGAGGGGCGCGGAGCCCGCGCCGTTACGGATGTTCGGGTTGACCTTGCGCTCGAGGAGGAACTCTACGAAGCCCTTCTGCTTATGGGCGACCGCCTGATGGAGCGGCGTACCGCCGTCCTCGTAACGGAGATTGCTATAGTCGAGCGCATGCGCCGCTTGCGTGAACCAGGCAAAGTCCGCGAAGGAGGTGGAGCCGCCCTTGAGGACGAGTATCTCGGCGACGCGCGCAGCCTCGATCCGGTCGGGATGGAGGAGGGCGAGGTCGAGGGCGGTGTTGCCGCCCGCGTTTTTGATATTCGGATCGGCGCCCGCCGCGAGCAGACGCGCACAGGCGTCGCCGAGGAGACGGTCAGCTGCTATATGGAGGGGCGTGCTGCCGTCGGGGCTCTTCGCGTTGACGTTCTGCTGATTGAAGGCTGCGGAGAGGGTGTCCCCTCCCTTAGAGAGGGCGGCCTCGAGGGCGGTGACGCCGGCGGGGTCGGCGCTATAGATGTCCGCACCCCTGGCCACGAGAACTTTGACGCAGTCTACCGCGCCGCGGTCGATCGCGAGGCGCAAGGGGCTGTATCCCTCCTTGTCCTTGACTTCGCTCCTCGCGCCGAGGACGAGGAGGAGCTCGACGGTCTTCTCCGAGCCTTTCTCGACCGCGCGGTGGAGAGGGTAGGAACCCTGGGCGTCCGGGGTATTGAGCTGATCCTGGCTCGCGAAAAAGGTCTTGATACCATTCTGGTCGTCGGCCGCGATGAGGTCGGCGAGACTGGGCTTGGCCGGCTCGGCGACGGGCTGAGGGGCCGGTCCAGGCGCAGGCACGCCCGCGCAGGATGCGATGAGCGAAACCGCGGCTGCAGCCGCGATGAAGAGGGCGATAGCCGCCTTAGGTAGTCCGTTGCGCCGTACTTTGGCTCGCTCGATCATCGCGCATCTCCTTGCGGCCGCAGCTCTGTTCAGTCGCCGACGGCCGATCAATCAGATTTTAGCACGTTAATCGGTGTGCGCCAATGCGACGCCATGGCGATTGCGTCGTATTGCGCTTCGCTTCCCCTCGTCCTACACTGGATGCATGACCCTCGGATCATTTATGCCCCTCTCCTCTTCGTGGCCCGCCAAGCTCGAGGCGCTTGCTGCAGAACTTCGCGGGCAAAAGCTCACGTCCGAGCTCGAAGTCATCGTCGATCCGGATCGCGCTCGAGATGCTCTAGGTCGCCTCGACGCGATACTCGCGCTCAGGCTGGAGCGGGAAGCTTACGAAGCGGCGACTTCCCTCAAGGCAGTCTTCGTGCCCTTCACCGGGCTCAACCACCTGCCGACCGAGCTCTTCGCTTCGCGCGGAGTGCGCGCCTTCAATGTGCACGGCAACGCGGAGTCGGTCGCTCAATGCGCTATAGCCATGACGCTCGCCTTCTATGGAAGGACCATCGAATACCATAACGATCTGCGCCAGACGAAGTGGCACGGCTTTTTGGTGGGCGCTGGGGCAGAGGACGATTGGTCTTCGATCTACCGCAGGAAGGCGGCGGTCTTCGGCGTCGGCGCGATCGGCAGCGCGATAGCGCGCGTACTCAAGGCTTTCGACTGTACTGTCGTCGGCTACAGGCGGCGCGCGGACTTGCCGACACCTCCCTACTTCGACAGGATAGAGAGCAATCTGCGACAGGCGGTCCGCGACGCCGAGCTCTTTTTCGTCGCCCTGCCTCTCACCCAGGCGACGACCGGGCTTTTTTCGAAGGAGATCCTCAGGGAGGCGCAGGGCAAGTTCCTGGTCAACGTCGGGCGCGGGCCTGTCGTGGACGAGGAGGGCCTCTACCTCGCGCTCAAAGAAGGCGTCCTCAAGGGCGCGGCCATCGATACCTGGTACGATTATCCCCAGGAGGGCTCGAACTCGGGCGCGCCTTCGCACTTCCCCATCCACGAGCTGCCCAATATCGTGCTCTCGCCCCACGTCGGAGGCAGTACGCGCGAGGCGGTGTCTCTCAATCAAGGCCAAACCCTCGCCAATATTCGATCTTGGATCACCGGCGAAAGTTGCGCGAACGAGGTGGACCTTCGTGAATTGTACTAAAACGCCTGCCTGATCACTCGCTTGAGGCCGCACTCGAGGCTCTCGGGCGCGAAGTAGTTCGGCTGGGAGGCGAGGATGCTCGCCAGGCCGTGCACCTTCGCCCAGTAGCCCAGGAGGACGTCGCGCTCGGAGAGGCCCGGGAAGCTGTTCATGAAAGCCGAAGCTGTTTGCCTCAGCACCATGAAGGCGGGGTCGCTCATAAGCCGGCTCTCCGCGCTATCGGGGTCGGGGTCCGAGCAGCCGCTGAATATCTTCTTGAGCCCCTCGCCCTCCGCGGCGAGCTGTCCGGGCAGGATACTGAAGATGCTCAGGATCTCCGGGTTGTCCAAAAAGAAGCGGACATAGGCCTCCCCGAGGACGAAGAGCTTCTCCTGTCCTTGGGCTTCGGAATGCTCGACGCTCGAACGCAGGGCCTGGGTGAAGCGGCCCCTGCTCTCCACGACTATCTCGGTGAGGAGCTCCTCGCGCGAGGCGAAATGGCGGTAGGGCGCCGCATGGCTTACGCCCAATTCCTGGGCGAGTGCGCGGAGCGAGAAGCCCGCAAGCCCCTCGCGTGCGAGGAGTGAGAGCCCCCCCTCGATCAGGGCTCGCCGCAGGTCGCCGTGGTGATAACTCTCCTTCTTCGACTCATCATGTCTCATAGGTGCAGCTTAGCGCATGATGTTGACAATGCCAACATCATGCGCTATCTTATCCTCCATGTTGACATCGTCTACATGGAGGATAAGATGAACATTTTTTTGCTATGCGACGAGGCGCGCGACGAACTCCGCGAAGCGGAAAGCGGCCTCGGCTCATGGGCCAGGTCTAAAGGGCACTCGCTCGAGACCCTCTACGCCTCGGAGCTCAAGCTGAAGCCCTGCCTCGGCTGTTTTGCCTGCTGGACGAAGACCCCCGGGCTGTGCGCGATCAAGGGCGACGATGGCGAGCGTTTTCTCAAGGCTTTCATCCAGTCCGATCTCTTCGTTCTTGTGGGCGAGACGCCCTACGGATCCTTCAGTCCGCAGATTAAGCGGGTCCTCGATAGGATCATCCCCTCGCTCCACCCCTACTTCCGTATCTACCAGGGCGAGATGCACCACGTCCAGCGCTACCCGAACGAGCGCCGTGTCCTTCTCGCGAGGAGGGGCGATGCGAGAGCTGCCGAGGCGGCCACTTTCAGTCAGCTCGGGCGCTCCTACTGCGACAACGTCGCGAGTCCCTACCAGAAGCGTGACTTTCTCTTTGATGGCCGAGTCGATCCTTTCGTCGATTGGATCGCAGAGGAGGTCGCGTCGTGAAAGTGCTCCTAATTAATGGAAGCCCCCGTCGGGCCGCTGCCTCCTCCCGCCTAGTCCTCGACTCGCTCAAGGCTAAGCTTGGGCCTGAGTGTGAGTATCGGATGATCGAGATAGCGGCCCAGGCCGAGGCCCGCCCCGAGGATCTCGAGGCCGACCTCCTCGTCCTGGCCTTCCCGCTCTACGTCGATAGCCTGCCCGCTCCTGTTCTCGCCTGGCTTCTCTCCTGCGAGAAATTGCGCGCGGAGGCCTCTCGCTCCGGGCGGTCCCTTCGATCACAGGCGATGATTGCGGCCGTCAATTGCGGCTTCTACGAGGGTGTCCAGAACGAGAACGCCCTCGCCATAGTCGCCAACTTCTGCGCCCGGGCCGGAATCGAATGGCGCGGCGGCCTTGGGATCGGCTCGGGAGGCATGATAAAGGGCGTCGAGTCCGCACCCGAGAACATGTTCTTAAAGCGGCCGGTGAGCCGGGCGATCGCCGAGCTGGCAAAGCTCGCCCTCGACCCGAGCCTGGAGCCTCGAGTCATCTACGCGAGCCACGCCTTCCCGCGCTGGCTCTACATCGCTGTCGCGCATTCCGAGTGGAGACATGAGGCCAAAGCGAATGGACTCACGGCTCGCGACCTGGGCGCGAGGCCTTATTCAGCAGGGAAGCTGCTGTAGTTAGCCTCCTCCGGCCGCCTGTGGACTCGGGCGGCCGGAGGGCACGCCCCCTTGCAATATTGGGGCAAATTCCTTCGTAACTGTGCAGCGAACTTGGCATTCTTGGCTGACTCTGCCTGATTACCACAATTGAGTTACTATGCAAGAAGAGCGTCGGTCCTTCACCTCGGATATTATCCGATGGTGGTAGACAGCCCGAAGGAGGCGACACTCATGATCATTGTATGCGGAGTTGACGCGCATGACAAGAAATTGGTGGGTAGAACCTGGAGGAGTGACAAAGTCGAGAAGACGAGGCGATTTAGGAACACATATTCCGATCGTGGGATGGTATGGGAGTATTTACACAAGTTACGCAATGAGGGCTCCCGGCGCCAAATCGAGCGTATCTGCTCGACGAGGAGCACGATGAAGAGGGCGGTGAGAGCGAAGTCGATGCCCTCAGGTTTCGTCGGTGAGGGCGAAGAAGAGGTAGGGTTTCCGGCACCTGCATTCGCCTAAGCGGTCTAGGAGCGACAGCCCATAGACCATATGGTATGTAGCCTAGAAGGACGGGCACACCGCGCCCATCAACTACCAAGACATTTACACGAAAAATTTCTTGTATATCCCCCCTCGGGATATTTTTCAATCCGGACCGATCAACCACTCATCCCTCCGGCATCAATATAGAATTTTGCTGACAGGAATATAAAATTCTGCTGTCAGGAAAATTTTATATTCCTGTCAGGGATATTTTGTATTGCTGACAGCAAAATTTTCTTCGAAACGAAAAACCGGGACACTTTGAATCAAAACCGTCGGACAGCTGCGTATCTCTTTTGAGTGCCGACGTTGTCGGCCATTCAATTCGAGCCTCGAGAGGTGCAGTATGTTCCAAGTCGCTTTCGTGGAAGATCAGATCCGCAAGGACGGGTCGATCGTGTCTCGGGTCGTCCAACGGGACAATGTCTCGTTCGACGATATGTTGGACTACATGTCCAAGGGAGCAGTCGTGTCGGAAGCTGACATGAAGGCCGTTTTGTCCCAGTTCTCCGATGCACTGGTCTACTTCTTGGCTAAGGGAAGCCGGGTCCAGACGCCCTTGGGGTCCTTCACTGTGAACCTGCGCCGAACCGGCGAAGATTCCACGGAAAGGACGATTTCGGCGGACGCCCTGACCATCCGCGTCCGGCCGGCGACCGAGATCGCCGAGGAGTTGAAACGGAGCATCCAGATCTCGGTCGTCGATACTCCTTCGACTCCCGTTCCCTTGATCTACGGCGTCGAGAATATCGATGACAAGACCATCGTGAATGGGGGCAAGCCCGGTCAGATTCTCCATCTGACCGGATCGCGTCTCAGCTTCGACCTGGAGGACGGAGAGTCCGGAGTCTTTTTCGCGGCGGACGACGGAAAGGAGACCAGATCCCAGGTCTATAGCCGCGTGGGAAATGTCTATATCGACTGCAAGATCCCTGATATCCCCGCCGGCGCGTATACCCTCGTAGTGCGCACCAAGCCTGGTAAGACCACTCGGTCCGGGAACCACAAGAACCGAATTAGGATAAGCTGATTTGCAAAGGCTTCTTCTTTCACGGCCCCTTCATCCCATGGGCAGGCTCAATGGCCGACCCGTGGATGTGAAGGGGCCACTATTTTGGGCTGATGGATGAGGCTCTTGCAAAAGACAGAGGCCGGTTGATTTTATAGAAATGGCGAGGAAGATCCTGTAAGATCGAATTACCACAAACGATCAGCAGGAGGAACCTCGCCGATGAAAAGCATAGCAGATATCCTTGGGGGAGCGCAAATCCTTTTGGGTGTGGCCTATGATCTCCAGGACAGTTTCGAGGAATACCTGAACACCGACCACCGCGCCTATCTGGCAATGCTCCGGGTCGTTGAAGAGCATCTCCCGCCAGTGGAGCGGATGGGGACAGGGATGGGTCGGCCGGCGTACGAGAATGTGCCCTTTTTCAGGGCCTTCCTGGGCATGAGCTTTTTCAGGATTGCGTCGATCGATGCACTCCGGAACAGGCTCCTGAACGATCCGAACCTACGACAGATATGTGGGTTTTCAATAGTCCCGAGCCTGGCAACCTTTAGCCGCCGGTTTGCAGAGTTTGCGGCCCTGCCGTTGGCGAGTCGTACTTTGAACGACATGGCATCGCAGTACCACGAGGGCAGGATTGTCGGCCATATCTCGCGCGATTCGACCGCTATCCCCGCACGGGAGAAGCCGGTCAACAAGAAACGGGATGTTGCCGTTCCGACCGGGTCCAAACGCAAACGAGGTCGTCCCCGGAAAGGGGAAATACGTCCAACCAAAGAACCGGGACGCCTGGAACGGCAGCTCAAGATGAAGCCAGGGAAGGCGCTCAAGGAACTCGACACCGACTGTGCCTGGGGCTGCAAGAAAAACAGCCAGGGCAATGTGAGTTTCTGGAAAGGGTACAAACTCCATCTCGATGTCACCGACCTGGGCATCCCCGTGACGGCTATCGTCACAGGGGCCAATATCCACGATTCCCAGGTCGCCATTCCGATGGAGAAACTAACCGAACGGAAGATAACCTTCCTATACTCCGTCATGGATTCGGCGTACGATGCCGCGCCTATCAAAAACTACATTGACGGCAAGGGCCGTGTTCCTCTCATCGACCCGAACAAACGGCGGGGGAATGAGCGGATACCCTTCACTCCTGCACAGAAGGAACGCTTCAAGATCAGGACCACGGTCGAACGTGCGAATGCACATCTGAAGGATTGGCTTGTCCCGGCGCAGATATTTGTCCGTGGGGTGAAAAAAGTCTCATTCCAGCTTCTGTGCGGGGTACTGTGCCTCGCGGCCCTCAAGATCCTTCAGTACTTCATTCTCCCGGCGCAGCAGGCAGCCTGACACGTTGCATAAAGAGCAGGTATGGGGGAGTAGTCTACCCCAAGGGTTTCTTCGCTGCCATTTTTGCCGCGTTAACGATTGAAATGGCTCGACCAGAGCCGTCGGTGAAGATGTTCCCCAACTTCAGTTCATCGTAAGCGCAGACTTTTGCAAACGCCTCGGATAATCGCCTTTTTTCGCTATGATCTGACGAGGAGGAACATATGGAACTGTGCAAGATCGCGAGCTTTCATGTCGACCATCGGAAACTGCCGCTGGGCATGTACATCTCGCGGAACGACGGCAATATCGTCACCTACGACCTCCGCATGGTCAGGCCCAACCATCCTCCCCCTAACTCGAGAACGGCGCCCTCCATACGATCGAGCATCTCTTCGCAACCTACGCGCGCAGTTCGGCGCTGTCGGACAAGGTTGTCTATGTCGTCCCTATGGGCTGCCATACCGGCTTCTACTTTCTCACTCGATCCATGAGTCATGCGGACGCCATTCACCTCATGTGCGAGAGCTTCGCCTTCATCGCTTCCTACGAGGGGTCTATCCCCGGCGCCGTTGAGGCGGAGTGCGGCAGCTGGAAGGAGCACGACGACCTTCAGGACGCGAAGGCCGAAGCTGCGAAGTATACGACGGTGCTCGAGTCCTGGAACGAGGGAAAGCTCGTCTATCCGTGATTCGGAAGAGGGTCGTATACCCCAGCAGCTCCTATGATTATTGTCAAGCGCCATTCGATTTCTATCCCTCAAATTTCAAGCCGTAGCGCTTAAACTTGCTTTTGAGCATCTTCCTTTGACGCGTCAGCATAGTACTCATGCCTAGTTGCGCGTATCCACATAAGGCCTACCGTGCCACTCCTCGAAAGCCCGTCCATCGTTCCCGTAAACGGGGAAGCCTATCCACCTCCTGTCCCAACGAGGCTTGGCATGTGGACGCGACTATCATTACGACCGAATCCCATGAAAAGGTGTTTCTACAATTCGTCCTCGACAACTTCTCGAAGAGAATCGTTGCCTGGCAATGCGGAGAATCTATCTCAGGTATCAAGA